>Ga0247834_1002557_pt1 | contig 27015 bp, 28 predicted proteins | sample LaCruzMarch2015__8_FD_187118 | JGI IMG/M metagenome (GOLD analysis project Ga0247834, IMG submission 187118) | Freshwater microbial communities from meromictic Lake La Cruz, Castile-La Mancha, Spain - LaCruzMarch2015_12m | ecosystem: Environmental > Aquatic > Freshwater > Lake | place: Spain...
AGCTTGTCTTTGATCCGTTTTTCACGGTCCGCGAAACCCTGCGCATTCAATCGGGATACTTTGGCCTTACGCGTAATGATGCGTGGATTGATGAGCTTCTCCACAATCTTGGCCTGACCGATCGGGCCGATACCAATATGCGTGCGCTATCAGGAGGCATGAAGCGTCGGGTCCTGGTCGCGCAGGCTCTGGTGCATCGGCCGCCCGTGATTGTTCTTGATGAGCCCACGGCGGGTGTTGATGTTGAACTTAGACAAAGCCTCTGGGCCTTTATCCGTAGGCTCAATCAGGCAGGTCATACCGTCATCCTAACGACCCACTACCTCGAAGAGGCAGAATCTATGTGCGAGCGAATCGTGCTCTTAAAGTCGGGCCGCGTGCTGGCCGATGAGCGGACATCTGAGCTGCTACGGCATTCAGAAGACAGCCTTGAGACCGTGTTTCTTCGCATGCTCCACCAACCGGCTGAGCCCACGCCGCTACAATAGGGCCATGGTTACCCCCGAAGCACTCCAGGGCTACATTGCCCAAGGCCTCAGTTGCGAACATCTCCAGGTTGATGGCGATGGCCATCATTTCGAGGCCGTCATTGTCTGCGCTGAATTTGAAGGTAAGCGGCCTATTGCGCGACATCAGATGGTGTACGCCGTGCTTGGCGATCGAATGAAAGCCGAGATCCATGCCTTGTCGATGAAAACATTAACGCCGATCGAGTGGGCCGCGAGCAAATCGTAGGCCGTCAGTCAATCGATGTTGGGCAGAGCCCAGAAAACTTATCCCGATGGATCGTTTCAGAATTTTAGGCGGTGCACCGCTTAGCGGCGAGGTGAGAATCTCCGGCGCAAAGAATGCCGCCCTACCGATACTCTGCGCCTCTCTTTTAACATCAGAGCCTCTGGTGTTATCGAATATCCCGCGCCTGCGTGATGTCAGCACCATGAAAAAGTTATTGGTTCAGATGGGCTCGCGTATTGAGTTGACCGAGACCCAGTCGGATGGCCAAGAGACCTGGGCACTCACCTCAGACGCCATGACACACCTTCAGGCGCCCTACGAGCTTGTCAAAACCATGCGCGCTTCGGTTCTGGTGCTGGGCCCAATGCTTGCGCGTTTTGGTGAGGCGCTCGTGAGCCTTCCGGGTGGTTGTGCGATTGGTCAGCGGCCTGTCGATCAACACATTAAAGGTTTGGCCGCCATGGGCGCCGACATTCAGATCGAGCATGGCTACATTAAGGCGCAGGCAAAGCGGTTACGCGGCGCAAGAATCGTGACGGATATGGTGACGGTGACAGGCACCGAGAACCTTATGATGGCCGCCGTTTTGGCAGAGGGCACAACTGTCTTAGATAACGCTGCGCGTGAGCCGGAGGTCGTTGATCTTGCCAATTGCCTAATCGCCATGGGCGCTCGTATTGAGGGGGCAGGAAGCGATCGAATTGTGATTCATGGCGTAGACCGGCTGCATGGCGCGCGCTATCCCGTCATGGCCGATCGAATTGAGGCGGGCACCTTTATCTGCGCAGTCGCTGCCGCGGGTGGTGATGTCCTGGTGAGGCAGGCCAACTCCGCCATGATGGGCGCAACGCTTGAAAAACTCCGTGAGTTGGGCGTTTCATTTTCAGAGTCGCCCGAGGGTATTCGTGTAACCCAAGCTCAGCGCCCCAAGGCCTTTAACTTTCGCACAGCGCCTTTCCCGGGCCTGGCTACCGATATGCAGGCCCAGTTAATGGCAGTTGCTGCAATCGGCCAGGGAACCAGCATCATTACCGAGACGATTTTTGAGAATCGTTTTATGCATGTCCAAGAGTTACGCCGACTTGGCGCCGAGATCGAGGTCGATGGTCACACGGCGGTCGTCAAGGGCGTTGCCGCCCTCTCGGGCGCCAGAGTGATGGCCACGGATCTGCGGGCCTCCGCGGGCCTTGTCATCGCGGGCCTCGTAGCGGAAGGGGAAACCGAGATCGATCGCATTTATCATCTAGATCGCGGCTACGATCGTATGGAAGAAAAACTCCGCGGGATTGGCGCCCGTGTTACCCGCCTGACTGGTGATCAAGAGACCCCAACATGATGACGTTTGCCCTCTCGAAGGGACGAATTTTTGAAGAAGCGCTACCCCTTTTAAAGTCGGTTGGCGTAACGCCGCTTGAGTCACCCGACTCGTCTCGCAAGTTAATTCTTGCAACCAATCGCGCTGACCTCAGGCTCTTGATTGTCCGGGCAAGCGATGTCCCAACCTATGTCCAGTACGGTGCCGCGGAGTTGGGGATTGCGGGCGCTGATGTCTTAGCCGAACAGGGTGCCGAGGGCCTGGTTCTGCCCGTGGATCTCGGTATTGGGAAATGCCGCATGAGTGTCGCCGTCCCCAATGATCTTGATTACGAGCGGCTAATTCATCGTGGCGCCAGAATTCGGGTTGCAACTAAGTACGTGAAGACTGCCCGTGCCCACTTCGCTGAAAAAGGCGTCCATGTTGATTTAATAAAACTCTATGGCTCGATGGAACTCGCGCCCTTGGTGGGGCTCGCTGATGTCATCGTCGACCTGGTCTCAACGGGCGGCACGCTCAAGGCCAATGGATTAAAAGAGGTTGAAAAGATCTCTGAAATCTCAGCCCGCCTGATTGTGAATCAGGCCGCACTGAAGACACGCCCGCAGATGCTCAAGCCCCTGATGGAAACCTTTGCCCGAGCGGCACGAGAGAGGGCTGCGTGACAGGAGCTCTTCGCATTCGCAGGCTCTCGTCTGCGGAGCCTAATTTTCAAAAGGCCCTTGCAGAGCTCTTGCGCTTCGATCCCGCGCAAGATGAGGCGATTGGAAAAACAGTCAAAGAGATCATCGCGAATGTCCGTTCGCGTGGCGATCACGCCTTACTGAAATACACCGCAGAGTTTGACCAGGTTCATCTCAGCGCTGCGAGCGGGCTTGAGATCTCTAAGGCGCAATTACAGCAGGCCTTGGACAGCCTGCCCGCTGATCAACACAGTGCGCTAGCCAAGGCCGCCGAGAGAATCCGTGAGTTTCACCTACTTCAGAAACAAGCATCATGGGTCCATACCGATAGCGCAGGCAATCGATTGGGCCAACGCATTACTGCTATTGATCGGGCGGGTCTGTACGTTCCTGGCGGCAAAGCAGCCTACCCCTCGTCGGTGCTGATGAACGCAATTCCCGCCAAGGTTGCAGGGGTTGAAGAGGTGGTGATGGTGGTTCCAACGCCGCAGGGCCTGCGTAACCCAATCGTATTGGCAGCCGCCTGTATTGCAGGGGTCGACCGTGTCTTCACAATTGGTGGCGCCCAGGCGGTTGCTGCCCTAGCCTATGGAACGGCCACGATTCCGTCTGTTGACAAAATTGTTGGGCCAGGTAATGCCTATGTTGCTGAGGCGAAGCGTCAGGTGTTTGGGCAGGTGGGCATCGACATGATCGCCGGCCCCTCCGAGATCTTAGTAATCTGCGATGGTAAGACACCCGCCGATTGGGTAGCGATGGATCTGTTTTCTCAGGCCGAGCACGATGAACTGGCCCAGGCAATTTTATTGACCCCAGATCCGCAATACATTGAAGCGGTGCAGGCGTCGATCAATCGTTTAATCGAAGAGATGCCGAGGCAGGCGGTGATCCGCACCTCAATGGAAAATCGTGGCGCTTTAATACAGGTGAAAGATCTGGATGAGGCCTGCGCAATTGCCTCAATGATTGCTGCTGAACACCTCGAGATCTCAACCGATAACCCTGAACATTGGGCCGATAGAATTAAGCATGCGGGCGCGATTTTCATGGGTCGTTATGCATCCGAGTCCTTGGGCGATTATTGCGCGGGCCCCAATCACGTCTTGCCAACGATGCGCACGGCACGGTTCTCATCGCCGCTTGGTGTCTACGATTTTCAGAAACGCACGAGCATGATCGAGATCAGTGAATCGGGGGCCCAGGCTTTAGGGCAGATCGCGTCAACCCTTGCTCACGGCGAGCAGCTCACCGCCCACGCCCGCGCGGCTGAGCTGCGGCTAAAGAGGCCCTAAGATCTTTTTCAGCGCTGCGATGAGTGCATCGACCTGAGCATCGCTGCCAACAGTAATTCTCAAATGCTGCTCGATTCTCGGCTTCGCAAAGTGCCGCACCAGAATCTTCTGCTCCCTTAACTGCTCAGCCAATCGGGAGCCTTCAGCGCTGGGGTGACGGGCAAATACAAAATTAGCCTGCGATGGAATCACTTCAAATCCCAGGCCTTCAAGCCCGCGCACGAGGTTTGCGCGCGAGGCCATGACGCGCCCGCGATTTGTCTCAAACCAATCATGGTCTTCAATGGCTGCAGCCGCCGCAGCGCCTGCCAATCGATCAATGGGGTAGGAATTAAAGCTATTTTTAATTCGGTTTAGGCCATCGATTAGTGCCGTATCGCCAATTGCAAATCCCACACGAATTCCTGCGAGGGCGCGGGATTTAGAAAGCGACTGGGTTACAAGTAGATTCTTATACCGTAGCGTAAGTGGTACGCAGGATTGGGCGCCAAAATCAACATAGGCCTCATCCACCACGACCATCTGCGAGGGATGGGACGCAAGGAAGGATTCAATCTCATCGCGCTCGATCGCTCTACCAGTTGGTGCATTAGGGTTCGGAAAAATTACGGCACCACTCTCAGGCGGGACGTTTTTCAGATCAAAGGAGAAGTCAGTGCCAAGGGGGATGGTCTGAAACCCCACGTTATAGAGCCGGCAATAGGTGGGATAAAAGCTGTAGGTGATATCGGGAAAGCAGAGGGCCCCGGTGTCGCCTGGGCCTTTATTTAATAGCCCCTGAAACACAAAGGCCAGTACCTCATCGGAGCCATTGCCCACAAAAACATGGTCGGCTGGAACGCCCCAGTAGCGGCCAATTGCTGCGCAGAGCTGTGTTGATTGAGGGTCGGGATAAAGCCGCAGCGTGTCCTGGTCCACCGCCCGAATCGCCGCGAAGGCCTTATCCGAGGGGGGGTAGGGGTTTTCATTGGTGTTGAGCTTAATTAGCCCATCAATCTTGGGCTGCTCTCCCGGGGTATAGGGAGTGAGCCCATGAACCACAGAACTCCAGAATTCACTCATGGCGCGAATGTATCATTGAGTCAAAGGAGTCGTCATGAGAACCGCTGAAATCAGCCGAGATACCGCCGAGACCCAGATACGGGTGTCGATCAATCTAGATGGCACAGGAAAACGTAGCCTCGATTCGGGCCTGCCGTTTCTTGATCACATGCTCGATCAGATTGCCCGTCACGGATTGATTGATCTCGATGTCAAGGCGAAGGGCGATCTTGAGATCGACGCGCACCACACCGTCGAGGATCTTGGCATCACGCTTGGGCAGGCCTTTGCAAAAGCGATTGGCGATAAGCGCGGTGTTCGTCGCTATGGCCATGCCTATGTCCCGCTTGACGAGGCCCTCTCTCGGGTGGTGGTGGATCTCTCGGGCCGACCAGGCCTTGAGTTCGGCGTGCAGTGGAAGCGCAGCATGGTGGGCGAGTTTGATTTGGACCTTATCCATGAGTTTTTCCAGGGCTTTGTGAATCACGCCTTAGTCACCGTGCACGTAGACAACCTAAAAGGCGATAACGCCCACCATCAGTGTGAAACGATTTTTAAGGCGTTTGCACGCGCGCTGCGTATGGCGGTTGAGCCAGATCCGCGGCTCTCGAGCGAGACCATTCCGTCGACCAAGGGCTCACTCTGATCGCTGCCATTGATAGCTATTGTTGATTACGGCTCCGGAAACCTAAGAAGTGTCCTGCGGGCCTTTCACGCGGTGGCACCTGGGGCCGATGTACAGATCGTTTCCGACCCCGACCAGGTGATGCGGGCCGAGCGGGTGGTCTTTCCTGGCCAGGGCGCGATGCCCGATTGCATGGCAAGCCTGTCAGGTTCGGGGCTGTGGGCGGCCATTGTTTCGGCCTGCCGCAACAAGCCATTTTTTGGTATCTGTGTTGGTGAACAAATGCTCTTTGATCACAGCGAAGAAGGTGACACCCCCGGCCTTGGCGTGTTGTCGGGCAGGGTGGTGAAATTCACGCCCGAGCGCGGTGCGGTGGGCCAGGATCAGCAGCCGCTCAAGGTTCCACACATGGGCTGGAACGAGGTCCGATGGGCCAAGCCTCACCCGCTGACCAAGGGTCTCGAGTCCGGCGGATGGTTTTATTTTGTGCACAGTTTTCATGCAGAGCCGGAATCGAATCAAGATATTCTCGGTGAAAGCGATTATGGTTCTCGCTTTACCTGTGCGGTGGCGAGGGATAACATCATTGCAACCCAATTCCATCCGGAGAAGAGTGCTTCGGCTGGCCTGACACTTTTGTCGAACTTTGTCTCATGGAATCCGTAATTTCTAAGCCTCGAGCCCTATGTTGTTAATTCCTGCAATTGATCTTAAAGATGGTCAGTGTGTCCGCCTCAAACAAGGCGACCTAAAAGACGCAACGATTTTCTCTGACAAGCCAGGTGAGATGGCGAAGCAGTGGAAGGACCAAGGCGCAAGGCGTCTTCACGTTGTGGATCTCAATGGTGCAATCGCAGGCCGGCCGAAAAACGAGTCTGCAATCAAGGCGATCATTCGCGCCGCAGGTGATGAAATGCCTGTTCAGATTGGCGGTGGCATTCGCGACCTCGACACGATCGAGCGCTTCCTTGATGACGGCGCAAGTTTTATTGTCATTGGCACTGCGGCCGTTAAAAACCCAGGCCTGCTGCAGGATGCCTGCGTTGCATTTCCGGGCCATATCATCGTCTCGATTGATGCAAAGGATGGCAGAGTCGCCACCGATGGCTGGAGCAAACTCTCAGGCCATGAAGTCATTGATCTCGCCCAGAAGTTTGAGGATTACGGCGTCGAGTCGATTCTCTATACCGATATCGGTCGCGATGGCATGCTAAGTGGCGTGAATATTGAGGCCACCGTTAAGCTGGCCCAGAGCGTGAGCATTCCCATTATTGCCAGCGGCGGCGTGGCCAGCATGAAAGATATCGATGCCCTGTGCAAGGTGCAGGCAGAGGGCGTATGTGCCGCAATTCTCGGCCGCTCGCTCTACGAAGGCCGAATTGATTTTAAAAAAGCCCAGAAACGCGCCGACGATCTCTCTGCAAAAGAGTAAGTTCGTTCACCATGCTCGCTAAACGGATTATTCCCTGCCTCGATGTCAATGCAGGCCGCGTCGTCAAGGGCGTCAATTTTGTTGATCTGCGTGATGCGGGAGACCCGGTTGAGATCGCGCGCCAATACGACCAGCAGGGAGCAGACGAGGTCACTTTTTTAGATATCACGGCATCAAGTGATGCCCGAGATCTCATTCTCCCCATGATTGAGGCGGTGGCCGACCAGGTCTTTATTCCCCTCACGGTGGGCGGCGGTGTGCGTACCGTGGAGGATGTCCGCCGTTTACTTAACGCGGGCGCAGACAAAATTAGTATCAACACCGCAGCGATTCAACATCCAGAACTCATTCGGGATTGCTCTCAGAAGTTTGGTGCCCAGTGCATTGTGGTGGCCATTGATGCAAAACGGGTGGGTGATCATTGGGAAGTCTTCACCCATGGCGGGCGAAACGCCACAGGCCTAGATGCCATAGAGTGGGCAAGGCGCGTGGCGCAACTCGGTGCGGGCGAGATTTTATTAACCAGCATGGATCGCGATGGCACCGGAAAAGGATTTGATCTTGCCCTCACCCGCGCGGTCTCGTGTGCTGTCAACATTCCGGTCATTGCGAGCGGTGGTGTAGGCAGTCTTAATGATCTCTTAGAGGGGGTTACCGAGGGCGCGGCCGATGCGGTTTTGGCGGCCTCCATTTTTCATTTTGGCCAGCACACCATTGGCCAGGCCAAGCAGTTCATGGCCGATCGTGGGGTCTGCGTGCGAGGAGTTGCTGCGATGGGTGCGATATGAATCAACCCATAGCCGGCACGCAATGGTCTGATCAAGTCCGTTGGGATGAGCGTGGTCTTGTCACGGCGATCGCCCAGGATGTGGTCTCGGGACGTGTCTTGATGGTGGCCTGGATGAATCGGCAGGCCCTCTTAGAAACCGCAGAGACCCGAGAGGCTGTCTATTTTTCGAGATCGCGAAATCGCCTCTGGCGCAAGGGAGAGGAATCAGGCAATCGTCAGCTCGTAAAAGAGATTCGATTAGATTGCGATTCCGATGTCATCTTGCTGATGGTTGAACAGGTAGGCGGCATTGCCTGTCATACGGGTCGGGCCTCGTGCATGTATCTGCGCCTGCAGGCTGCCCCGGGCGGGGAAGGCTTAGTCTGGAATCCGGTCGATCCGGTCTTAAAGGATCCCGCCATCCTCTACGCCGCAAAAAAAACCGACAGCGGAACTCAGCAAGGGTAGACTGCATTTTTTCTTACTCTTCTGACTCATTTGTCTGCCATGACTTCCAATCTGCAAGACCCCAAACAACTCTCGCCGGATGGTGCAATCCAGAATCCGCAGCAGGTCTTCGCCCGGCTGGCCGATGTCATTGCCACCCGACGCGGCCTCGACCCATCAAGCTCCTATGTCGCCCGCCTCTTAGCGGCCGCACCGGATGCCGCCTTAAAAAAAGTTGGCGAGGAGGCCACCGAGGTCATCATGGCCGCAAAGGATGGTGCACCCGATCGCATCGTGAGCGAGATGGCCGATCTCTGGTTTCACTGCCTTGTGGCCTTAGTGCAGGCGGGTATTCGGCCTGAGCAGGTCTTGGCGGAACTTGCCCGACGTGAGGGCATCTCCGGCCTTGATGAGAAGGCTGCCCGGCGCGCAGCCGAAAAGCCCTAGGCTTGGCAAAAGAAAGACCGAACCCCATGACCGACCTAGACTGTATTTTCTGCAAGATTGTTCTTGGCCAGATTCCTGCAAAAAAGGCCTATGAAGACGAAGACTTTATTGCCTTTCACGATATCAACCCCAAGGCCCCGCTTCACCTCCTCATCATCCCAAAGCAGCACATTATTTCCTTACAAGAAGTGGATGATTCCCACGCGAATCTCTTGGGGAAAATGCTAGTGCTTGCACCTCGCCTAGCCAAGGAGAATGGCTGTCCCGACGGGTTTCGATGCATTGTTAACACAGGACCAGCGGGCGGGCAGGAGGTGTATCATCTGCACGTGCATGTTCTAGGTGGTCTAACGGCCTCCAGAACGCGGCTTTAACTCTTAATTCGGAGACCGTGATGGGTTCCTTTAGTGTCTGGCATTGGTTAATTGTTTTGTTGATTGTCTTATTGGTGTTTGGCACCAAGAAGCTGCGTAATCTCGGCTCGGATATTGGCGGTGCGGTCAAAGGATTTAAAGACGGCATGAAAGAGGGCGGCGCATCAGCCGAGGCAGCCGCATCACAGACAGCTCAGACAACCCAGAAAACCGAAGCCCCAACAATCGACGTACAAGTAAAAGACAAGACTCCTTCGTAAAGCACCGGGCCCGTAATCCATGGGTCTGGCCCGTCGATCTTCTCTTCTCCGATTGATTCGCAAGGCGTCGCCGACGCCACAATTGTCTGGCACAGGGTCTGGTATGAGGTTTGGCATCCGTCATGTTTGATATCGGTTTTTCTGAACTCATTTTGATTGGTGTTGTGGCACTCGTTGTGGTTGGACCAAAACGCCTTCCTGTTGCAACCCGCACGATTGGTGCCTTGTTGGGCCGCGCCCAACGTTACGTCAACGATGTTAAATCCGATATCCAGCGCCAGGTCGATCTTGAAGAGCTACGCAAAGTCCAGAATCAGGTCAAGGCCGTTGGCGAACAGATTCAATCGGGTGTGCAGAATGTTGAAAAAGAAGTCTCGGGCGTGACTTCTGATTTAAGTGCCAGTGTTGGCCCGGGGCTAACCGGCGGCACGGGTGATGTCTGGGAGGGGTTTGGCGAGGACGCCACGAAACCCGCCCTCGAGCGGCGTGGTCTGCATATCAACGCACCTGAGCCCTCCTGGTCAGAGCAGGCCGAGCAGCGCCGAATTCGCGAGCGGCTACGCAACCGCCTGCGCAAACGTTTTATGCAGAAGCGACCCCGCGATGAGTGATCAACAGACCGGCAACTCGGGTTCTAACGAGCCTGAACTAAAAGAAGAGGGCTTTGTTACGCACCTCGTGGAGTTGCGCGATCGTCTGGTGAGGGCCGCAATTGCGCTGATCGTGGTGTTCCTAAGCCTCGTCTATTGGGCGCCCGACATCTATTCAATCTTGGCAACACCTCTGATTGATGCCCTGCCGAAGGGCACCTCAATGATTGCAACCGATGTAACAGCACCCTTTTTTGTTCCCATGAAGGTGACCATGATGGTGGCCTTCGTGATCGCACTGCCCTACATTCTTTATCAGGCCTGGGCCTTTATTGCCCCCGGGCTCTATGAGCACGAGAAGAAACTTGCGGCACCGATTATCTTGAGCAGTTTTCTGTTGTTTTTACTCGGTATGGCGTTTGCCTATCTATTTGTGTTTCCGGCGGTCTTTAAATTCGTAGCCGCCTACACGCCTGCGGGTGTTCAGATGGCAACGGATATCGATAAATACCTGAGCTTCGTGATGACTCTGTTTCTGGTATTCGGTCTCTCATTTGAAACACCTGTCGTTGAGATGGTCTTGGTGCGCCTTGGTATGGTCTCCATCGCCAAACTCAGAGATTTTCGTTCGTATTTCATTGTGATTGCGTTTGTGATCGCCGCAATCGTCACGCCACCGGATGTGATTAGCCAGTTCATGCTGGCTGTGCCTATGATCCTGCTGTATGAACTTGGTATTTTTATGTCGCGCTGGATCACGCCACGCGAGAAATCAGACTAGCGTTTCTGTGCGCTTGGTCGTTCGGCAATCTTTACGGTGAGCTCCGACGACTGCCCCTGACGCAGCACCTTAAAGCTCGCCTCGCTTCCTGGCGACATGCTGGCCACACTCTGCATCAGCTCAGTCATATTACGAATCGATTTCTGGTTTACCGCCACTACAATATCGCCCGGCTGAATGCCCGCGACGTCGGCCGGCCCGTTACGCAGGACACCCGCAATCAGACTGCCATCACCCTCTGGGGCATCGCGCGGCTCTACGCCAATGTAGCCGCGACTTACCTTGCCCTTGGTGATTAGGGATTCCATCACATGCCTGGCGGTATCCGCAGGAATGGCAAAGCCGATGCCCTGGTTGCCGCCCGAGCGGGTATAGATGGCGGTGTTGATTCCAAGCAGGTGGCCTTGCGTGTCTACGAGCGCACCACCTGAATTACCCGGGTTAATAGCGGCATCGGTCTGAATAAAGTTCTCGTAGGTATTGATTCCAAGACGCGAGCGGCCAAGCGCACTAATAATTCCCTGGGTTACGGTCTGGCCCACACCAAAGGGGTTACCAATCGCCAACACGGTATCACCCACACGGGCCTCGGAGGGCCTGCCGAAGGCGATGACGGGCAGTTTTGATAGCGAGATTCGGAGCACCGCCAGATCGGTCTCGGGGTCAGAGCCCACGAGAACCGCCTTAGCCTTTCGGCCGTCGGCAAGACCCACCTCAATCTGCTCGGCACCCTGGATCACGTGGTGGTTGGTCAGCACATAGCCCCGATCCGAGACAATCACGCCTGAACCGAGCCCGGCGGCAGGCTCCTGCTCTGGAGAGTCACGGAAAAATTTCCTAAATACGGGGTCGTTAAGCAGGGGGTGGTTCGGCACGGCCACCTTCTGGGTGGTGAAAATATAGACCACCGCGGGCATGGCTCGGGCGGCCGCATCACGAAAACCGTGGCCGGCAATGGGGGCGCCCCCGTCTTTTAAGCCCAGCTCGCCAGAGTCAAGGGCTGCAGGGCCTGACCCAAGGTCTGCAACCCAGTGTGGCTTGAAGGTCAGCACCACAAAGAGCGCAGCCAGAGCAAGGGTAGTTGCTTGCGCGAAGATTAACCAGATACGTCGTGCCATAACCACCATTATTGCTGGAACTTACCCCCTTGGCTGGAATAGAATGCGTGTTTGCCCTAACTCCGCACTATGAAAAGGTGCTTTATGTCGCAATCCAACCAAGAACTGAGTTTTCCCTCTCCAACAGAGTCAATTGAGCCTGAAAGGCGAACCTGGCTGATTGCCTGTGGCGCGGTTGGCGGTGCAGCCGCGGTTGCAACAGCAGCTCCTCTTTTGACCTCAATGGCGCCCTCCGAGAAGGCCCGCTCGGCAGGCGCCCCGGTGGAAGTTGATATTGGTGATCTCGCACCGGGCGCGATCAAAACAGTGGAATGGCGCGGCAAACCCGTCTGGATCGTGCGCCGTACCCCCGAAATGCTTGCAAGCCTGGAAAAAGTAGAGAGCCAGCTGGCTGACCCGAAATCGGAACGAACTACATTTGGGATACCCGAGTACGCGAAAAATAGTCATCGATCAATAAAACCCGAAATTCTGATCACCGTCGGAATATGTACCCATCTCGGTTGCTCCCCAGTGTCTAAGTTTGAGACTGGCAATCAGTCTGGCATGGGCGCAGACTGGGCTGGCGGCTACTTCTGCCCCTGTCACGGATCAAATTTTGATCATGCAGGCCGCGTCTACGCCAATAAGCCTGCGCCCGACAACCTCGAGGTGCCCCGCCATATGTATCTCTCCGACACCCGTCTGGTGATTGGCAGAGATGAAAAAGGTGAAGCGTAATTAATTCCTGAATCGTCTTATCGGAGATTTGAATGGCAGCTGAGAAAACTGTAACCACGACGGGCCTTCTGGGATGGGTCGACAATCGATTCCCGCTCACCAAAATGTACAAAGAGCATCTCGCGGAGTACTACGCACCAAAGAATTTCAATCTCTGGTATTTCTTCGGTTCGCTGGCAATGGTGGTCTTAGCGCTGCAGATCATCACCGGGATTCTCCTCACCATGCATTACAAGCCCGACGCATCGCTTAATGCAGCCGGTATCCCGGTCGCCTTTGCCAGTGTTGAATACATCATGCGCGAGGTTCCCTTCGGCTGGCTTATCCGCTACATGCACTCCACCGGCGCCTCCGCATTTTTTGTAATTGTCTATCTCCATATGTGGCGCGGCATGATGTATGGCTCTTATCGCGCACCACGCGAGCTGATCTGGATTTTTGGCTGCATGATCTTTTTGATGTTGATGGCCGAGGCTTTCTTTGGCTACCTCCTCCCCTGGGGTCAGATGTCCTACTGGGGCGCCCAGGTGATCGTGAACCTATTTGCAGCAGTGCCCTTGATCGGCCCTGATTTAGCGGTCTGGGTTCGCGGAGATTTTGTGGTGGGTGATGCCACACTGAACCGGTTCTTTGCCTTTCACGTGATTGCGATTCCCTTGGTCTTGGTAGGGCTGGTTGCAGCCCACATCATCGCCTTGCATGAGGTTGGATCGAACAACCCTGATGGTGTTGAGATCAAGAAAAACAAGAACGCCGATGGCATCCCGCTCGATGGCATTCCGTTTCATCCCTATTACACGGTTCACGACATTCTGGGTCTTGCGGGGTTTTTAATTATTTTTTGTGCAGTTGTATTTTTCGCCCCTGAACTCGGCGGCTATTTCCTTGAGTTCAATAATTTCATCCCAGCCGATCCGCTTGTTACGCCGCCGCACATTGCACCGGTCTGGTATTTCACCCCGTTTTATTCCATGCTTCGCGCGGTAACGGACCTCTTCACCTGGATCATGGTGGGTACCGCCGCGTTGGGCGCTTTGGCCCTGCTGCGCTCCAACTGGCCGATGGTGATCCGTGCCGCGGGGGTCGCCGCCATCGTTGTGCTGGCAATTACCTTCCGTGTTTTTGATGCGAAGTTCTGGGGCGTGGTGATTATGGGCGGCGCGGTCATTATTCTGTTTTTCCTGCCCTGGCTTGATGTCAGCCCTGTGAAATCGATACGCTACCGGCCTACCTGGCAGAAAGTTCTCTATGCAGTATTCATTGTGAATTTCTTCATCCTGGGTTATCTAGGCGTGTTGCCGCCCTCGCCCATCGGTCAGGCGTACTCCTTGGCGGGAACAGTGTTTTATTTTGGATTTTTTGCCTTAATGCCCTTGTGGTCGAATAAGGGCCAGTTTAAGCCGGTTCCCGACCGCGTGACATTCAAGCCGCACTGATCGCGCTGCAGACCACAGGACCAATCACACATGAATTTGAAAACACTCATTCTCTCTAAAGTCGTTATGCGATCTGCAGCCTACAGCCTCTTATTTGTTTGCGCTGTTGCCGCAATCGGTATTACCGCTGTTTCTTCGGCCATGGCGGCTGCCGGCCCCGTTGCATTGGACTCGGTGCCCCAAGCCAAGTTAAGCGATAAGGCAGCGATGCAAAACGGCGCAAAACTGTTCACTAGCTACTGCCTGGGTTGCCATGGCGTATCGGCTATGCGTTATAGCCGCCTTTCTGATCTCGGCATGAACGAAGAGCAGATCAAAGCACTTCTACCTGAGGGCAAGAAGACAGGTGATTACATCCGGACCTCGATTAGCCGCAACGATGCAAAAGAGTGGTTTGGTGCAGCACCCCCAGATCTCTCGGTGACTGCTCGGTCGCGCTCCTCCCATACCGGCACCGGAACAGACTGGGTCTATACATTCCTGCGTACCTATGTTGAAGACCCCTCCCGCCCAACCGGATGGAACAATAAAACCTACCCGGGTGTCGGGATGCCCCACGTGCTCTGGGAGATGCAGAAAACGAAGTCGCCCTCTGAATTTGATTCCGCGGTTGGCGATCTGGCTGCATTTTTGAATTATGTTGCTGAGCCAGCCCAGTTCACACGCAAGACCTACGGCATTGTTGTGCTGGTCTTTCTCGCGTTCTTCTTTGTGGTTGCATGGCGCCTCAATAAGGCCTACTGGAAAAATATCCGATAGTTTATCGCCAGACAGAATTAGAAATAATAGGGTGGGGCATTCGCTCCACCCTTTCCGTTTATTAAGGAACCACAAAAATGATGGTGCTCTACTCCGGAACAACCTGCCCCTTTAGTCATCGCTGCCGATTCGTTCTTTTTGAAAAAGGAATGGATTTCGAAATTCGCGATGTGGATCTATTTAATAAACCCGAAGATATCTCAGTCATGAATCCCTATGGTCAGGTACCTATCCTGGTCGAGCGGGATCTGATTCTCTACGAATCGAACATCATTAACGAATACATTGATGAGCGTTTTCCCCACCCCCAGTTAATGCCCGCCGACCCTGTTCAGCGGGGTCGTGCAAGGCTACTGCTCTTGAATTTTGAGCGCGAACTCTTTGGTCATGTCGAGGCCCTTGAGAAGCAAGACGCTAAAAAGATGGATAAATCCCGGGTCTTGGTCCGCGATCGCCTGGCCCAGCTCGCACCAGTGGTGACCAAGAATAAATTTATGCTCGGCGAAGAGTTCTCAATGATCGATGTGGCCCTAGCGCCCCTACTGTGGCGTCTGGAGTACTACGGGATTGAACTGCCGAAGACCGCGGTACCGGTTCAGAAATACGCCGAGCGTATTTTTTCCCGGCCGGCATTCTTCGAGGCCCTAACACCACCTGAAAAGATTATGCGTCGTTAATGCAGCAGACCGTCACGCCGACATCGACCAAGCCTTATCTGGTCCGAGCAATCCATGAGTGGTGTTCGGATAACGGGTTCACGCCCTATCTGGCGGTCTCCGTTACCGATGCGGTTCAGGTACCCAAGGAACATGTGCGTAATGGCGAGATTGTGCTAAACGTCAGCATGCTTGCGACCGATAAACTCCAGATCCAGAATGAGGAAATCACCTTTCAGGCGCGTTTCTCAGGCCGTGTGCAGCAGATTATTGTTCCGATGGATAACGTACGCGCAATCTATGCAAAGGAAACGGGTAACGGTATGGCGTTTGAGCTTCAGCAAGAGTCGCCCCCCCAGCCAATGGAGTCGGCCGCACTGCCGGCTCAGCAATCCGACTTGCCGCAGCCACCGAAATCGCCAAAAGGTCCCGATGGCCGCCCAAAACTCACTCGCGTAAAATAGTAAGGAGATGTAGTTGCGAGCACCGAGATGTCACTACCTAGGTGTAAGTCGTAACCAAGAAGTAAAACGCGCCGACTTAGCTCAGTTGGTAGAGCAATCGCCTTGTAAGCGATAGGTCATCTGTTCGAGTCAGATAGTCGGCACCATTTTTTAGAGATACCGCGGCAAAACACTCAGGCAGTAGCGCCCGAGTCATCGAGCACCTTCTTTAACTCTCCGCTGTCATACATCTCACCCATGATGTCCGAGCCGCCAATAAATTCACCCGCTACGTAGAGCTGGGGAATTGTTGGCCAATTCGAGAAATCTTTAACGCCCTGCCGAATACCCTCGTCATCGAGCACATTCACGGTCACGACATTTTTTACGCCACAGGATTTCAGAATCTGTACTGCACGGCCAGAAAATCCACACTGTGGAAACTGGGCGGTACCCTTCATAAAGAGCACCACAGGGTGCTCGGTGACTGTCTTTTGAATAAACTCTTTTGCTTCCATTGCTGTCTTCCTTTTTGCGATAAGTCTTCAGATAACTGCGGTCACTGCCCTCATTATTCAGGACTCTTGAACCCAAGTACAGCCCGGGGTTGGTGGCTAGAGTCGGCAACGGCTTGGATGTCGATTAGGCCGGCAGATTCAAATAGTCCCTTGACCATGGCCTGTTGATCATACCCATGCTCAACCAATAAAAATCCATTGGGTAAGAGTCGCTCCGGGGCGCCCATCACGAGGGTGGCGATTTCCTTGGGCCCCTGGCCCGTGAGTGCGACCGCGGGCTCATACCGAAGATCACCCTCGCGAAGGTGGGGGTCATTAAATTCAATATAGGGTGGGTTACTCAGAATTCCATGGAATTTTTTGGGGCTATTGACGAGTGGTGCCCACCAGGCCCCTTCATGGAATTCAATTCGATCAGCAGCCCCCAGCCATGCAGCATTATTTCTCGCAACTGCTAATGCATGAGCGGATAGGTCGGTAGCGGTGACGGCTGCCGTGGGAATCTCTAGCGCAAGCGTCGTTGCGATAGACCCGCAGCCAGTCCCAACATCGCAAAATGCCCAGGCCTCTCGCGGATTCTCACGAACGAGAGATAAGGCCATATCGATTAAGAGTTCAGTCTCGATTCTTGGAATGAGTGTTGACCGATTGACCCAGAACCTCCTGCCATAGAACTCCCGATATCCCGTGAGGTAAGCGACAGGAACACCGTCTTGTCGTTGTTGCACCCAGCGCTGAAAGAGTAGCCTTGCCGACTCTTCAACCGTGTGGTCGGGATGCGCAAGAATCGACTCCCTTGCGCGACCAGAGGCCGCCTCAAGTAAAGGCCACAACTCATGCCGAGGCAACTGGCATTGGGCAATCAGATCGCCAAAATTCACTGCATCAGGCCTCGCCGAGCGCAGTCAGTAATTCCGCCTGATGTTCGGCGATGAGTGCGCTGGTGAGTTCGGCGATATCTCCATCCATTAGGGCGTCAATCTTGTAGAGGGTGAGGTTAATGCGGTGGTCCGTGACACGACCCTGCGGGAAGTTATAGGTTCGAATTCGCTCCGAGCGATCCCCCGAGCCCACCATTAACTTTCGGGCGCTCGCCTCCTTTGCCTGGATCTCGCGCACCTTCTGGTCTTGTACTCGGGCCATCAAGACCTTCATCGCTTTTTCTTTATTCTTATGTTGGCTGCGATCATCTTGGCACTCCGCCACCATCCCGGTGGGAAGGTGTGTAATACGCACGGCCGACTCTGTTTTATTCACGTGCTGCCCGCCAGCGCCTGAGGCTCGAAAGACATCAATCCTCAACTCATCGGGCGAGAACACGATATCTTCAATGTCATCAGCCTCGGGCAGCACGGCCACCGTGCAGGCCGAGGTATGAATGCGGCCCTGGGTTTCGGTCTGGGGAACCCGCTGAACACGGTGCCCACCCGATTCGAACTTTAGTTTCGAATAGGCCCCCTGCCCAGCAATCCGAACAATAACTTCCTTATACCCACCAAGGTCGGATTCATTGGCCGACATGATCTCTGTCTGCCAGCGGCTGCGCTCTGCATAACGCAGATACATGCGCAGCAGATCCGCTGAAAAGAGTGCTGACTCATCACCACCGGTGCCTGCACGAATCTCTAAAATGACATTACGATCGTCGTTCGGATCCTTCGGTAATAGGAGTAGCTGCAACTCAGAGGTCTTCGCCTCCAATGCGGCCTTTAACCGTGCTATTTCCTCTACCGCAAATGATTTAAGTTCGGGGTCATTGAGCCATTCCTGGGCCGACACATAGTCGGCCGATAGAGCCTCGTACTCCATCCATCCTGCAACTACGGGCGCGAGGTCCGAACGCTCCTTCGAGAGCTTTCGGTATTCGTCCATACGGTTTGCGGCATCGGGGGCAGAGAGCAGACGGTCGACCGCTTCAAGGCGTTCGGCCAGCTGCTGGAGTTTGACCAGCAGGCTGGGCTTCATCTAGTGGTCTCGCGTGTTTTTTCGAATACCGAAGACATCGCGAATGAACTCAGTCTTCTGTTCCCGCTCATTCGGATCAAGTTGGCTTAGGTGGTGAATCTGGCTGTAGGCACCATGTAGATACTTCTGCGACAAACCATGGGCCAGGGATTTAAGCACCGAATCGATATCCTCGCCCTTTGCAAGACGTTTTTTAGCAAGCGCTATCTCTCCGGCCTGTACCGCATCGGCGTGATCAGTCAGTGCACGAATCACAGGTACCTGCTGGCGCGACTCCTTCCATTGATTAAAGGATTGCACGCCGTGATCGATAATCGCTTCTGCCTGAATCACGGCCTCTTGCCTGGCCTGCACGCCTTCTTTAATCAGGTCGCCAAGATCATCAACGGTGTAGAGAAAGGCATCAGCAAGCTCTGCAATCTCACGCTCGATATCTCGGGGTACGGCGAGATCTACCAAAAACATCGGTCGGTGTTTGCGTTGCTTTAATGCCCGCTCGATCATGCCAAGGCCAATGATGGGCAGTGTGCTGGCCGTGCAACTCACCACCACATCGAACTCGTGCATGCGCAATGGCAGCTCTGCAAGGCCAATGGCCTCACCACCAAACTCGTGGGCTAATAGTTCGCCGCGATCCATCGTGCGGTTTGCAACAACAATTTTTCTGGGCCGCTGTGCGGCGAAGTGGGTAGCGGTGAGTTGGATCATCTCACCTGCACCAATAAACAGCACATGGGTATCGGCCAAGTCGCCAAAGATTCTCTGTGCAAGCTTCACGGATGCCGCAGCCATTGACACCGAGTGCAGGCCAATCTCGGTGGTTGTTCGTACCTCTTTGGCTACAGAAAACGCCTGCTGAAAAAGATGGTGCAGGTGGGTGCCAAGGCAGCCTGCCTCCTGAGCCTCTCGGGCTGCGAGCTTCATCTGCCCAAGAATCTGTGGCTCCCCGATCACCATCGAATCTAGGCCGCAGGCAACGCGAAACGCGTGCCGCACGGCCTGATCATCGGGCAATTGATAGAGGTGCGGGGTGAGATCCGATTGTGGTGTATTCGATTTCCAAGAAAGCCACTCGAGGGCCTGACCTTTCGCCTCGCTAGAGTTCTGCGCCGCAAGATACATCTCAGTTCGGTTACAGGTCGAGAGGAGGGCCTGCTCTGGGGCCGCTTGACGCAGGGTGGCCCGCAGTTCGTTTAAGCCATCACGCAGGGCTTCTCCCGGAAATGCGAGTCGTTCCCGAAGGGACAAGGGGGCAGATTGGTGATTCAAGCCCAGCGTGATTAGCTGCATGCAGTGGCGGTTTTTAGCCGTTTCTTCTGAAGAGCCCCGATTTTAAGGGAAAACGTCGATCTGGTAACCCATGCCGTAGACTGCATCGAGCCTGATAGACGGCCCACCAACCGTCGCCTGGGATGCCTTCTTTATGTGGAACCCTAGTTTTGATCTTAGCCTACCGATATGGGTATCCAGGCTTCTCGACTGGGGCCCACCCGGCCCCGAGCCCATGCCCCAGACCGCGCTCAGAATTTCCTTTCTAGAGACCGGCCGGCCCATTTTATGCAGCAGTAGCCAGAGCAGTTTAAATTCCCGGTCAGTGAGTTCTATTGGCTGGCCATCCAGTCGGGCCTGCTGGCTGGCAAGATCTAACCAGAGTGGGCCTGCCTCGAGAGGCTGATCGGGCAATAGCCTTGGCTGCAGCGCCCGCGCCCGAGCCCTTGCTCGAACGAGTAACTCATCGGCTCGAACGGGTTTAAGCAGGTAGTCACTCGCACCACAGTCAAAGGCCTCTTGCATGGCCGAGGTCTCGCCGCACCCCGTCACGACCATCACGGGCAGCCTGTGTCGGCTGAGACTCGCCTCTCTGCGTAAGGCCTTTAATACATCGATGCCCGAGAGATCAGGAAGCCGCAGATCAAGCAAGGCGAGATCAAACTGATCGCGATGAAGTTGACACAAAAAACGGCCACCCGACATAAAGAGCTCGGGCGTTGAACCTTCATTCAAAAAGAGCCGATTCAGAATTGCGGAGTGTTCCGAGTCATCTTCAATAATTGCGACACGCATCTAGAAAACAATACGCGAACTCAGCATTAAAAAACTACGCAATTACAAACATGTAATAATTTTTTACATGCGCGACAAGACGGATCAGGCCGATAAAAACAATTTGTAGCCGGGGTGCTCCGTCTCTTCCCAATACGGGTAGCCCAGCTGCCCGAGAAACGATTGCAGCCCATCTCTACTCTGATCAGGGGCCTGAATACCTACCAGAATGCGGCCGTAATCTGCGCCATGGTTGCGGTAATGGAATAGCGAGATATTCCAGTCTGGGTGCATGGACGATAGAAATCGCATTAAGGCGCCCGGCCGTTCAGGAAACTCGAACCGAAAAATTCGCTCGTCTTTCGCAAGCGCAGAGCGCCCACCCACCATATGGCGCAGATGGAGTTTTCCCAGCTCATCATCGGTCAGATCGAGTGCCTGAAACCCTGCTTGAGTCAAGGCATCTGCCATCTGGTGGGCCTCAGTACGGTTACGAATCTGCAGGCCAACATAGATATGGGCTGCCTTGGCATCAGCAATGCGGTAGTTAAACTCAGTAACGTTGCGATCGCCAATAACCTCACAGAATCGTTTAAAGCTTCCCCTCTCCTCGGGGATGGTGACGGCAAACACCGCCTCGCGCTGCTCACCAATCTCCGCCCGTTCACTGATAAAACGAAGCCGATCGAAATTCATATTCGCACCACAGGCAATGGCGACCAAGGTCTTCCCCTCCACTCCTTCGCGATTAACCCAGTGCTTCATGCCGGCAATTGCAAGCGCACCCGCAGGCTCTAATATGGCCCGGGTATCTTCAAAGACATCTTTAATTGCGGCGCAGATTGCATCGGTATCAACGAGCACAATCTCATCAACATATTTCTGGCAGAGCCTTAGGGTCTCTTCCCCGACACGCTTTACCGCAGTGCCGTCAGAAAATAAGCCCACCTCAGTAAGCGTGACACGCTGTCCTGCCTTAATGGATTGATCCATTGCATCGGAGTCGATGGTTTGAACTCCAATAACCCTCACCTCTGGCTTTACTTGTTTCAGGTAGCAGGCCACACCGGCAATCAAGCCGCCACCACCGATTGCAACAAATACGGCATCAATTGGCTCCTGGTACTGCTGCAATAACTCCATCGCGATCGTGCCCTGTCCGGCAATGACATCTGGGTCATCGAAGGGGTGGACAAAGGTTAAGCCCTGGGTTTTCTGAAGGGTTAGTGCATGATCGTAGGCATCGGAATAGGAATCCCCGAACAGCACCACCTCGCCGCCGAGCCCGCGCACGGCCTCAATTTTGACTGCAGGGGTGGTTACGGGCATGACAATCACCGCACGGCAGCCAAGCCGCTGTGCAGACAGTGCAACCCCCTGGGCATGATTGCCCGCCGAGGCCGCAATCACCCCTTTTGAGACCTGTTCTGGCGGCAGATGGGCCATCTTGTTGTAGGCCCCGCGCAGCTTAAAGGAGAATACCGGCTGCATGTCTTCACGCTTAAGCAAAACATTGTTTTTAAGCCTCAGGCTCAAGCCCCGTGCGGGCTCAAGCGGTGTCTCCTGGGCCACATCATAGACCCGGGCCGTAAGTATTTTTCTTAAGTAATCAGATCCCATGGCGTGTTTTATAACCCAACTCAAAGAAAGCCCTACGCAGAGCGCGCTTTCAATCCTGTGTTTTTCTCGAAAAACGGCGAAAATCCTATGGTAACGCCTTGATCCGCTAAACTTTTTGAACCAATGAATGCACCACTAAACCCTACGCTCTTAGCCCAGCTCGACCGCGCAGATCCTGCGCGTAACTCAGCCAGGCTGCGCGAGATCCCGTACAACTACACCTCGTTCTCAGACCGAGAGATTGTCTTGCGCGTTTTGGGCCAAGAGGGATGGGCCTTGATTTCCGAGTTGCGCGGTGAGCGTAAGACCGGCCGATCAGCCCGCATGCTCTATGAGGTGATTGGTGATATCTGGGCGGTAAGCCGCAACCCTTATTTGCAGGACGATCTCTTAGATAACCCAAGGCGGCGGCGCCAGCTGATTGATGCCTTACGGCATCGGCTCGCTGAGGTTGATCGCAGGCGTACCGTTGAACTGATCGAAGACAGTGCGGCGCCCACCAACGATCTCAGCCGTGATCAAAAGGTGGGCAGACTCCTTGCGATCGCACGCAGAGCGGTTGAGACATTTGATGCGCAGTTCGGTGAGACCGAACAGCTACGCAAACGGGTAAGGAAAGCCCTTTCAAAAACAACCGCGGCGGACAATATCAAGTTCGATGGCCTCTCGCGAGTCTCTCATGTCACCGATGCAACCGATTGGCGTGTCGAGTATCCCTTTGTGGTGCTCACGCCCGATACCGAGGCCGAGATTCCTGCTCTGGTGAAGGGCTGTATTGCGGCAGGTCTCACCATTATTCCGCGGGGCGGCGGCACGGGGTACACGGGCGGCGCAGTCCCGCTCACCTCCCGCTCAGCGGTTGTCAATACCGAGAAGCTCGATCAGATTGGTCGTGTTGAGCATCTGCGCCTACCGGGAATGAACGAGCCTGTTGCAACAATTTTTAGTGGTGCAGGCGTTGTGACTCGCAGGGTATCCGATGCAGCCGATGCAGCAGGAGTTGTGTTTGCAGTTGACCCCACATCAGCTGATGCCTCTTGTGTTGGCGGCAATATCGCGATGAATGCGGGCGGGAAAAAGGCAGTGCTCTGGGGCACCGCGATTGACAATCTCGCCTGGTGGAGAATGGTTGACCCGCAGGGTAATTGGTTGGAAGTCACCCGCCTTGATCACAACATGGGCAAGATCCACGATGCGCCTTGGGTTGAATTTGGACTTGCATGGTATGCGTCAGACCAGTTCGATTCCGCAGCGGGTCAGATGCAGGGCTCGCCGCTGCGCAGGCAGACCATTAAGCTTGAGGGGTGGCGGTTTCGCAGGCTTGGCTTGGGCAAAGATGTCACCGATAAAGTCTTGGGCGGTCTGCCTGGAATTCAAAAAGAGGGCTGTGATGGCCTTATTACAAGCGCCCGGTGGGTCTTACACCGAATGCCCGGCCATGTGCGCACGGTCTGCTTAGAGTTCTTTGGGAATGCACAAGAGGCTGTTCCCTCAATTGTTGAGATAAAAAACTACCTCGATAAAAAACCGGGGGGTGCATTGTTGGCGGGCCTCGAGCACTTAGATGAGCGCTACCTACGGGCAGTGGGCTACGGAACAAAGAGTAAGCGCGGCTCGCTTCCCAAGATGGTCTTGATTGGCGATATCGTGGGCGATGATGATCAGGCGGTTGCAAAGGCCACCTCTGAGGTTATTCGTTTTGCCAACGGCCATGCTGGAGAAGGTTTTGTCGCGATCTCGCCAGAGGCCCGTAAGGCATTCTGGTCAGAGCGCGCTCGCACGGCGGCAATCGCGCGCCACACCAATGCGTTCAAGATTAACGAAGATGTCGTTATCCCATTACCCCGCATGGGCGAATACACCAATGCAATCGAGCACATCAATATCGAACTCTCGATTAGCAACAAACTGAAAATCATTACCGCCTGTGGCGATGTTCTCGTGGCCAGTAGCACCGCAGCCCGCTTGACACCTGTCGATCCCGACGATGCCGATGATGCCGAGGATTTTGAGCGCCGTATCAGCCTTGCCAGTACGCTTCTTGAGCGCACCCATGGCCGCTGGGCTTTTCTCCTGGCTAATCTTCAAGAGCCCATTGCGAAGATTCGAGATCAGTTGGTTGCGCATGGGGTTGACCTCTCACAGGTGCCTGTCGCGGAGCGCTTAGCCCGCGCACCTGACAGCAGACTGGTGGACTTAATTCAAGAGCATCACATTCGTGTTTCCTGGAAGCGCGAGCTGCGCGAGCCCATGCGTGGAATTTTTAGCGGAGCAGCCTTTGCTGCACTCCTTGAGAAATTAGAGGCGAGCCACAAGGCTATCCTGCGGTCGCGGGTCTTTATCGCCCTGCATATGCATGCGGGTGATGGCAATGTCCACACCAATATCCCGGTGAACTCAGATGATTACGAGATGCTGCAAGAGGCCCACCGGGCGGTTGCGCGGGTAATGGAGATTGCAAAGTCGCTCGATGGCGTGATCTCGGGCGAGCATGGAATTGGCATCACCAAGATGGAGTTTCTAACCGAGGGTGAGCTCAATGCCTTTGCCGAATATAAAAATAAGGTTGACCCAGACCAGCACTTCAACGCAGGCAAGCTTCTGCGCGGCGGCAATCTTGATAATGCGTACACGCCCTCCTTTGGTCTGATGGGCGCCGAGAGTTTAATCATGCAGCAATCGGATATCGGTTCGATTGCGGATTCATTTGCGAATTGTCTGCGCTGTGGAAAATGTAAGCCTGTCTGTGCGACCCATGTGCCGCGGGCCAACCTTCTGTATTCGCCGCGCGATAAGATTCTTGCCACATCGTTATTGATCGAGGCATTTTTATACGAAGAGCAGACTCGTCGTGGCGTATCGATTAAGCACTGGGAAGAGTTTGGCGACGTGGCAGACCACTGCACGGTCTGCCATAAATGCCTCACCCCCTGCCCAGTAGATATTGATTTTGGAGACGTCTCAATGAATATGCGCAACCTCTTGCGCAAGATGGGTAAAAAGAAATTCAATCCGGGCACGGCCGCCTCAATGTTTTTCCTGAATGCGACGAATCCCCAAACGATTAACCTAACCCGTAAGGTCATGATCGAGTGGGGCTATAAGGCCCAGCGCCTTGCCAATGATCTGTTAAAGAAGTTTGCCAAGGCCCAGACTGTCAAGCCACCCGCAACCCTTGGCAGGCCGCCAGTTCGCGAGCAAGTCATTCATTTCATTAATAAGAAAATGCCAGGCGATCTGCCTAAAAAAACAGCCCGGGCCTTGCTTGATATTGAAGATTCGAATTACGTGCCGGTTATCCGCAATCCCAATGCCACCACAACCGATAGCGAGGCGGTCTTCTATTTTCCGGGCTGTGGCTCAGAGCGTCTTTTCTCTCAGGTGGGGCTTGCCACCCAGGCCATGCTCTGGCACGTCGGCGTACAGACTGTTCTGCCACCCGGCTATTTATGCTGCGGCTATCCACAGCGGGGTGCGGGTCAGTTTGATAAGGCAGAAAAAATCATCACCGATAACCGAGTGCTCTTTCATCGCGTTGCAAACACCCTGAACTATCTTGATATCAAGACCGTGGTCGTATCCTGTGGCACCTGTTACGACCAGTTATCAGGCTACGAGTTTGACAAGATCTTCCCGGGCTGCCGCATCATGGACATCCACGAATTTCTAATGGAAAAAGGCGTGAGGCTTGAATCGGTGACCGGGGTCCGCTACATGTACCACGACCCCTGCCATAGTCCTATGAAGCAGCATCAGCCCTTGAAGGTCGTTAACCAGCTCATGAATAGTGAGGTCAACGGAAAGATCAGCAATAACGATCGTTGCTGCGGTGAGTCGGGAACGCTCGCAGTCACCCGGCCCGATATCTCGACACAGGTACGGTTTCGCAAAGAAGAGGAAATGCGCAAGGGCGCACAGGCGCTTCGCGACAGTGCGGGCCAAGAGTCTGTGGTGAAGATTCTCACGTCATGCCCATCGTGTTTGCAGGGCCTAAATCGCTACCGTGAGGACGTTGCCGTTGAGGCAGATTACATTGTGGTTGAAATCGCAAAGCACTTACTCGGCGAGAACTGGCTACCCAGCTATGTCGAGGCAGCAAACCACGGCGGAATAGAGCGCGTCCTCGTCTAAGCGGGCAGAACCCGCCGCTTCTCGGGAAACACCATTGAGAAGCAGCTTCCTTTGCCAACCTCACTATCAATCAGAAGTATTGCCTGATGCCGTGTGGCCACGTGCTTAACAATCGCTAATCCAAGGCCCGTGCCACCCGTCTCGCGGGAGCGGCTGCGATCCACTCGATAGAACCGTTCGGTTAGCCTTGGCAGATGTTGGGGTTCAATGCCAGGCCCAGTGTCTTCTACACTAAATTCAGGGCAGCCCTCTGGGTTGATCGACCAGGTCAGTCTGATGGTGCCCCCCGCAGGCGTGTATCGAATAGCGTTACTGACTAGGTTTGAAAATGCGCTAGCAAGCTCATCTTCGGCACCGATTAATTTTGCACTGCTGGCAGCAGTGCATTCGATATGGTGTTGGCTGCGGCTTATGGTATTGGCATCGGTTGTTAGTCGATCCATCATCTCTCGCATATCGATCGAGTCTTCTTGTGCTGGCGCATTGGTCGATTCCAGCTTTGAGAGCACAAGCAGGTCTTCAACAATGTTTTCCATTCGGTGGGCCTGGGCATGCATTAGTCCTAGGTATTGATTTCGTTGGGCCTCGGTCACCGGAAGCTCTCGAATCGTTTCTAAAAATCCACTTAATACGGTAAGTGGAGTCTTTAACTCGTGAGAGACATTCGCTACGAAATCCCTGCGCGTGGTCTCGAGTCGATCAAGCTGGGTGATATCGCGAGTCATTAAAAGCCGCTGATGGGTGCCGTAGGGAATAAGCTGAAGCTGCAGCACACGCTCGGAATCTCGCAGGCCGCGCAGCACAATAGATTTGTC
>Ga0247834_1002558_pt1 | contig 27007 bp, 22 predicted proteins | sample LaCruzMarch2015__8_FD_187118 | JGI IMG/M metagenome (GOLD analysis project Ga0247834, IMG submission 187118) | Freshwater microbial communities from meromictic Lake La Cruz, Castile-La Mancha, Spain - LaCruzMarch2015_12m | ecosystem: Environmental > Aquatic > Freshwater > Lake | place: Spain...
CCCAATCCCGGCCGCGTTACCGAGGCTGGCGTCATGCCTGCCCGCAGCGACGGCGTCTCCGCCAAGGCCGTGCCACTCCCGCCGGAGGCGCTCCCCATCCGCGTCTCGGCCACCGTCGTCCCTGCGGCGCCTAAGATCATGCGGGCGCCCGCGCTGCCCGGCAGAAGTCCCCCAACACACGCGCCAGCCGCGCCCAGCGCCACAGATGCGAGCGCACGCAAGACCACTGCAGCGCCGCCCTCCCTGCGCGGGCGCAGCCGCGATGCAGAGGAATTACGCCGCTCGCCAGCGAACTGAACAGGCGCGTGGCCGTGACCGCAATCACATCCGACAGAGGTTGATCGGTTTCCCTGAACAGTGTCCGGGGTCGGAATAAGTGGATTTCCGCCTCGGTCAGGCTGAAGCCGGGTTCGGCTGCAGGTGGTTGAAGCAGGCCTTGTGTGCTGTTTGCCGGGCAAGACTGCCGCATGCGTGACCCGTATCGAAGCAGATGCGGCAACGGCCCCGGGGAGGCGCGCGCTTTCGAGACACTGGCGTCGATGCGCAGACAGACCTCTTCATGCTTCTTGATCCGCCAGAGCCGCTCAACAAACACGCTGTCCAGCCACGCGCCTCTGCCATCCATAACTCCGTGTACGGAGTACACGAACCACCTCCACACTCCAGACGTTGTTCCAATCCGAAACAGAAGCGGACAGCTGGCTCGCCTTGGTACGTCTTTTGCTGGCTATGCTCCACACGGCATAACGCCGTTCCAAAAAGGAAGCTTCAGATGTCGTTGCTCAAGACCGTTTCGGGTGCTGCTCTCGTTATGATGGCGATTGCAATTGCCCCCGGCGCTATCGCCCAGACCAAGGAAAACAACGTCAACAACACACAAGGCAACTGGGCTGAGACCCGCGCCCGGCTCAATGCCGATATCCGTTCGGTCAGCGAGGACGTCACCATGACGGCCGCTGCGATCGGCAACTCCTTCTCGGCCGAACTGGGCGGGACCTCCGCAGTCAACAGCAACCAGACGAACTATAGCAACGCTGGCGCCAGCCTGAACGTCAACGCACAAAATGCGTTCGGTTCGCTCACCGCGACGTCCGCCGCGATCGGCAACTCGGCATCCGTCGTCATCAAGGAGCCCGCCGGCGTCAACCCGACCGCCCGCGGCTCGGTCGTCAACACCAACCAGCTGTACGCCGGCAACGTGACCGCTGACCTCAACCTCACGGGCGGAAACATCTCCTCCGGAAACCCGAACCTCGGGATCGCCGCCACGGCCGCCGCCATCGGCAACTCCGCCTCTGTTGACATCGAGGGCAATCTCGACGCGAACAACTTTCAGCGCTTCTTCGGCGATGCCCGCTCGAACCTTCACGTCAACATGAACAATGTTTACGGCGACTCAAACCTCACCTCTGCCGCGATCGCCAACTCGGCGTCCTTCAACGCGACGGGCTCGAACCGGGTCAGCATCAACAACACCCAGTTCGCCAGCTATGATCCGACGGCGAACTCGAACATCAATCTCAACAACATCACCGGAGACATCACCTCCACGACGGCGGCGATCTCCAACAGCCTCAGCGTCACGACACTGCCCTCGCAGGCCACGCTTGCCCTCAACTCGAACCAGCAGAACGGCGCTGGCACATACGCCAACTCGACCATCAACCTGGGCGATGTGACGGGCTCGGTAACCGCCACGGCGGCGGCGATCGGCAACTCGGTGTCGGTCAGCAACCTGCCCAAGTAAGTCCAGACCAGAAGCTAACACCCAAGGCCCGGGCCCCTCACAGGGTCCGGGCCATCTTCTTGAGTGCGCCCGCGCACGGGGTCAGATCAGGGTTATGCCAGCCTGACCCTGACGCGTCCCAGGCAGGAGCGCGCTCATTCGCCTTCGGCAGAGCCCAAGGATGCGAATGTCCTGCAAATGACGCTGCTTCTCGCATCTGTAATTCAGAATGCGGTCTGGCTCTGTTTTCGTTTAACGCTCAGCCTGCGAGACGTTGAGGAGATGCTCCCTCATCGCGGCGTCGATGTAAGCTATGAGACGATCCGAAAGTGGACAGTCAAGCTTGGTCCAAAGATCGGGTCGTGTCCCTGGACGCGGTGTAGGAGTTTAGCGAGGGACGGCGCGCGGACCGCAAGGGTCAGCGCGCGCCGGCCCTTGCACTGGGTTGTCATCGGGAAACGCCGGTAGGGTTGGGTTGCGACACCAGCAACCTGAACCGAGGACGTGACCGTTTGACAGACGACACGATGGCGCTACGCAAGCTTCTGGATAAGAGCCCAGACGCCGATTTCCTGCGCGACATGATCGGCTTCGCGGCCGAGCGGCTGATGGAGCTGGAGGTGGCGGGCCTCACCGGCGCCGCCCACGGTGAACGCAGCGGCGAGACAACCACGTCGAGTTCTCGCTGACAGTGACCCTGTTAGCAGGGAATCCGATCCGCATGCTGTGCTGTCCATTCGCCGCCAAATGGAACCGCAGTTGCGGCTGCGATAGACCCGGCTGCGAAAGCCCGGCCTGAGCGGCAGCCTCGATAAGGGGAGAGACTGCGTTGCGCGTGAAAAACCCGCGAATAGCGCGCTAGTCGCTCTGATTCCGGTAACTGCTCGGAAGACCTAGGTCTGCCTGGCGGAGAGGGTGAGATTCGAACTCACGGTACCCGTGAAGGTACAACGGTTTTCGAGACCGTCCCGATCGACCACTCTGGCACCTCTCCGCGGAACGCGGCGGTATAGCATCGGAATCACCAAACGCAAGCTCGTCTGTAGGCCATCCGGAGAGTGGCGCCTAAAGCCTCGAGAATGCGGGCTCTAGAATATCTGCTGCGGCATGGGCAGCTGATCGCGCCTCCCAAGCTGCTTTCGCGCGGTATGCGCCTAGCTGCATCACGAGGCCGGCGACTTGGCGTGTGCCCCAACATGCGACCACCGCCATCGGTGACGCCCCCCACTTGTCTGCTCGTCGCAGCAAAGGCCCAAGGCTCGCTCCTGACGCTCTGCCTCTCAACTGGCCGGCTGAGCGGCCGGGATGCTGAGCGCTGCCAGGGCGGGCAGAAGCGGGGTCGATGCGGTGCGATAGGTAAGGCTGTCCAGGCCTGAGCTGATCTCAAGAACGACGTCGCCTGCCTCTGAGGTCAAACGGGCCAGGATCGTACCTCTGTCGCATGCCAGTGCGCCTTCAAACGCAGGCAGGCCAAGCGCTTGCGCTGGCGGTGATTCAATAAGGCCCGCCGCGTGAGTGCAGCGTCCGCCTTCTAGGCTGACTGCGGCGTTGGCGATGGATGCCGACAGGTCCGCCGGCGCTCCGGCAACAACATCCCCCAGCGCCAGGTTGATCGTAGCCTCTGATATCGTGAACCCGACGCCATCGCCGCGCACGATCGCGGACTTTAGCGGCCCAGACCCGCCCGTCAGCCGCAACGCTGGCGTGGGAAGCACGTCCAGCGGCGATAGCGAGGTCTGGAAGTCACCTAACGCAAAGCCGCGCCATGCCACATCGCGAAGTTCCCCGCTCCAGATTGTGCCGGAGGCTTCACCGATGGTCAGGTCCCCTGGTCCACGTGCGTGATCCCACGCCATTCGGAGCGGAAACATCGCCGCCAAAGCAATGAGGACAGCCAGGGCAAGCGCGCCGCCACGCAGCCACCAGTTCATGACGACCCACCGAAGGACGCATCCGCCGCAACCCCGCCTTCACGCGCAGCAGTGATGGAGAGCGAGGTGAGGGTAACGGCTTCCGAGGCTTTGGCAGCCCAAGCAAGCACGTCGATTGACCTCGACGATGCGAGCCGCAACACAGCCGAGCCGTCGACTATGCGCGAGTCCAGCACTGTGAGGCCCTGTGCAGAGGCCGAGGCTGTGAGTTGGGCCAGCGCTTCCTCGGTAAACCTGGGGTCAGCGTCGATGGTCGATGCAAGTTCAAGCGCCTCGGCGAGGTCTGCGGCCGCAAGGGCGTGTCTGTCGGCGGCGCTGCGTGCGGCCGATTGGCCCGGAAGCATAACGCCATAGACGGCGGAGATGATGAAGCCGATCACAAGCGCTGCCGTGATCAGAACGCGTTCGCGCGGTGAAAGGCGCATGATCGCATCGCGAAAAGCGTGGAGCACCTTCATGGCGCCACCGTCACAGTCAGCTCAACCGGAATGTTGTTGGGCTCGCTAAGCCCTGGCGTCTCCACGAGCTGCAGTCCGCTTGCCGCGATATGATCGCGCATCGGTTGCAACAGCGACGTGTTGGGAACGCCGACATGCGCGGTCACTGCCTCTCCGTCGAATGACAGCCGGGCGATCGCAACACCCGGCGCGCGCGCCAGGCCCTCGACAACTGTTACTGCATTCTCCAGCCCTGCCGTTGCGCGCGCGCGCGGCAGGGCGGCCTCGCGCAGCTGGGCCAGCGGATTGATGATCCGCTGCGCGTTGGGCAGCGCCTTGCGCGCAACGGTCTCTGCCTCTGCACGCAGTTGCGCCGTTGCTGAATTGAGCTGGCTCGCCTCGATCCATGGAAGCGCCGCGAAAATCGACAGCGCGGCAACCGCAGTCATCGCCGCTGCCACCGGTACTATCCGTGGCGCGGGCGCCTTTGTCGCACCGCTCGCCACGATGAGGTCGGGAAGGGCGAGATGCCGGCCCTGCCTGATGCAGGCCACAGCGGCGCTTTCGAAATCTACCTCCTGCGCCTGCGCTTCGCGCAGAAGCAGAGGTAGCAGGTCCCGCTCGCATGCGAACGCGCCTGTCGCTGTTCGCACGAGACAATCGCCGCGCTCCGAAATTATGGCTTCTCCAGCTTCCGGCGCGGGTAACAGGGCGAAATCCGCGATCACGGCGTCAGGCGCATGAGCGTGGGCTTTGGCCTGCTCCATCAATGTGTCGAGTGCGCCACGCGCAATCACGTGCGCCGTCCGCATGCCATCCGCCACGGGGGAGAGAGCGCAGACACACTCGCTGGCTGGGGTCGCCATATCAGGGGCAAGCTGTGAGAGCGTCGCTGCACGCGCCTGCGCATCAGTGCGGCCCAGCGCATTCACGTTGCGCGCCATGACAAGGGCGCCGGGCGCCAACAGGATTCGCGCCGGTCCGCGCGACGCGCTGGTCTGCACGCTGCTTGTGCGCCACGTATCGCCCTCATGTGCGGGTGGAAGGATTAGCTGAACCGTCTTCATCTGTCTTCCGTCCATCGTCTGGCGGCGGTCACGAAGCCGCCGCCGCCACGTACCATCAGGCCTGACATTGCCGCCTCTGCGTCCGAATGCGTGACGATGACGTCGATTCCCAGATACTGCGTATCGAGCGTGAGCGCCTGAAGCGCGCGCTGGTCGATACCGGCTGCGGCGATTGCCGGATCCGACAACGCCTCGCCAAGGCTCTGCCAGCCAGTGGCCGGACGACGGCGTAGCAGGTCGCGCGCCTGCGTTTGCGTGATCTTGCCGCCTGACATCGCGACCAGTACCGGCGCCTGCTCAGGGGTGAGCGCATTAAGATTGATCCGCGAAGGACCAACTCCGGGCAGCACGCAAAGCCAGGGTCGCAGTCTGGCCAGAACATCCGAGGTGAAGCCGCGAATTGCGCGAAGCTCGCTGTACTCGGACAGAGGCTCGCTGCCTGAGAGATAGGGCGGGGAAAGTGTTGCATAGGCTGCATCTTCGGCGCCGACCACGCCTCCCGCGGTGTCGATCCAGCCGACCAGCGCATCGGCAAGTTCATTCGACTTGGCGGACGACAGCCCCTGCATCTCCATAAGCGCAATCACCTGCACGACACCTGCCTCGTCGCGCTGGTAGATGTCGCCGGCGCCGGACACGACGCTGTTGGCGTTGATACAGGTCGAAGCGTCACGCACGGCCACCTGCATCATGCCCTGGTCGAGTGGAAATGCACCCGTCCGTGGCGGGCCGGCAAGTGCCGTGCGCGGCAGTGCGCCTGACACCAGATCCTCCGCCATCACGCGCGCATAACCCTCCGCGCCGATAGCGAACCATTGCGCCTGCGCGCTGCTCTGCGCATTTGCGCTCAGCCGCTGGTTACGCCGCATGTCAGCCAGCGCCGAGACTGCAATCGCCGAAAGCCCGGCCACCACGATCAGCACTGTCAGCAGCGCTGCGCCCGCATCTTGCGGTGATTTGGCCCCTCCCCACGTCATCGGACCGTCGCCTCCGGTAAGAGAAAAACCTGCGACACGGGCCCGCCTTCGGCCAGGTCCAGCGAAAGGCGTATGGCGCGCGGTAGAGGACGGTTCGGCGCCCCCGCCCACCCCTCCATCCACTGGTCGAAGTCGAGGAATTCCAGCCGAAGCGACTGCACGCCTTCAGCCAGAACCTGCGGCTGCTGCAGCGGCGACCCGTCGACATGCCTGCGCCACCGTCGCTCAAGTCGGGCTCCGCTCAACCGGTACTCGACATACTGCAGTGATGAGCGTTCCTGTTCGAGCGGATTGTCCCACCCCCGACGCACAAGCGAGAGAAACACGCCATCGCCGAGCGCGCCGCCCACCAGTGCCGCTTGCGCCTTCGCGCCATTCACGTCGCGAGCACGCCTGGCCGCAGCCTGGCTGAGGTCGGCCTTCATGGTGGCGCGCAACCGCATCAGGGTGTGCGTGCCCTCCTGGTGGCCGCGGATTGCGTCCTGGCTGGCGGTCGCTGCGCTGGACACCGCCATGGCGCCCGTCGCCAGCATGGCGAGGGCGGCGAGAGCGACCAGGGTTTCGACGAGCGTGAACCCTTTCATCGCCTCGCCCGGAAGCTCGAATACTCGGCCAGCACCTGAGCGTGTCCTGTCTCGCGTACGCTCACATCTATGCGCAGGATGCGGGGTTCGGGCGATGGCGCCACGCGCATCTCCCAGTCCCACGTACGCGAGAGTGCGGTTTCGCTCCCGCGGGTGGCGCCGGTTGGGGGTGGGCGGCTCATGGCCATCACCTCCGCGATCCGGTTCTCGGCGACAATGCCCGCGATGAGGCGCGCTTCATCGGCCTCGGCATTTCGTCCACTCTGGCCAAGGACATTGAGCGTAGCCATGGCGCCAAGGCTGAACACCGCAATCGCGACAACAACCTCAAGCAGGGAAAATCCGGACTGTGAGCGAGCCGTCATGGCGACGGCTCGCTAAGTCTGGCGATGCGGCCGGATGGCTCGATGGCGACGCCATCCTTAGCGCCTCCGCTAAAGAGCGTGAACGATGCCGGCTCGGCAAGTCCGACGGGGTCGAACACAACGATCGCCGGCAAGCGCCCGTCGCCGGCCGCGACGGTCGTCTGCTCATTCCACGGCGTCATCTCGATCTCGCGCGCGGGCCCGAGCCGGCTGGCGGCGCGTGTCGCGTATCCGGTCTCGGAGACTTCAATCATGACGGTTCGATTTTCGATCAGCGCGAGATCGCGTGCGGTGACCAGACTTCGGATCAGCCTGTCCGTCTCGCTGGCAAGCTGGCCGGATGGGCCCGGCGCGCTGACGACCACGAGGCCGGCCGCAAGCGAGACGATGGCGAGAACCACCATCATCTCGATCAGCGAAAAGCCGGCCTCGCGACCCATGCCCGTTCCCCGTCAGTTCCAGTTGCCGATGTCTGCGTCGAGACCTTCCCCGCCGAGCGAATTGTCTGCCCCCAGCGAGTAGACATCGAAAGCGCGAGCGCGACCGGGGTAGGCATACTGGTAAGGATTGCCCCAGGGATCCTCAGGCAGCCGGCGAATGTAACCGCCCTCGCGATAGCGTTCCGGTTTTACGTTGGAAGGCGCGCTGACCAGCGCAGTGAGGCCGTCTTCCGTGCGCGGGTAGCCGAAATTGTCCATCTTGTAGGTATCGACCGCCAGCTCAAGCGTCGCGATATCGGCCTTGGCCTTGTCCACCATCGCCTTGTCACGGCTCGGCAGCACGTTGATCAGCACGAGCGTCGACAAGAGGCCAATGATGACCATCGTCACCATCACCTCGATCAGGCTGAAGCCGGCTTGGCCGCCGGCCCGCTTTAGAAGCTCAGCGTGTTGATCTGCAGGATCGGTAGAAGGATCGACAGGATGACCAGGCATACAATGCCTCCCATGATGAGAATGATGGCAGGTTCGAGAAGGCTGAGGGCGACGGATGTTGCGGAGCGCACGTCGCGTTCGAGATAATCGGCGGCACGGTCCAGCATGGGCTCGAGCTTGCCGCTGTTCTCTCCGCTGGCGGTGAGGTGGACAAGAAGGGGAGGAAACACTTTTGCGCGTCGCAGGGCGGAGGAGAGGCCAACGCCTTCGTGAACTTGCACGGCCATCTCCTGCGCCGCTGCACGGATCAGGGTGTTGCCCGCCGTCTTTCCTGCGAGGTTCAGCGCCTCCAGTACGGGCAGGCCGCTGCCGATCATTGTCGCCAGCGAGCGCGCCAGACTGGCCGACTCCACGTTCCGGATCACCCGGCCAGCGATAGGCAGCTTCAGGAGCATGCCGTCGAACGCCAGCCGCGGCCCGGGCCGCGTCATCGCCCAGGCGAAGAGCGCGAGCGACACCGCGATCCCAAGCATCATCGCCCAGCCCCAGTGCAGCATTAAATTCGAGATGGCGATCATTGCATTCGTGATATCGGGCAGCCGCTGCCCCGAGACATCGAACTGCTCGACCACGCGCGGCACCACGAATGTCATCAGCGCCACGATCACGCCAAGCGCCACCACGGCGAGCACGATCGGATAGACAAGTGCAGACGAGACCTTGGCCTGCATGTCCTGCTTCTTCTCGAGCAGGTCGGCCAACCGATCCAGTACCTGGGGCAGTGATCCCGAAGCCTCGCCGGCCGCAACCATCGCCCGATATGTGGGAGGGAAGGCGGGCCCCAGCCGCGCCATGGCGTCGGACAAGCGCATCCCTTCCACCACGCCCGTATGCACGCGTGACAGCAGCTCGCGCTGCTTGCGACTTTCGGCCTGCTCAGCCAGCGAACGCAGCGCCTCCTCGACCGGCGCAACCGTCGCCAGCGTCGACAGCTGACGGGTGACGAGCGCCAGCGCTCCGGCGCCCAGACGCACGGGTCGCGCGCTTCGGGTCGTCGCGGCGCTGGTTCCCGCCGTGATCTGCGTCGCGACCAGACCTCGGCGTTCGAGTGTGCGCCGCGCGCTGTCTCCATCGGGGCTAGCCAATGCGCCCGTCCGCGTTCGCCCGGAACGATCGATGGCGCTGAACTCAAAGGTCGGCATGCCTGCCTCCTTCGGGCCTGATGACGCGCAGCGCTTCCTCGATCGTCGTATCGCCGCGAAGCACAGCCTCGCGCGCCGATTGCGCCAGCTGCGCGTTGTCGGCGAAGGCATGTGCCGCAAGTTCGCCCTCGGGCGCATTCGCTGAGATCAGCTTTCGCAGCCCCTCATCTGCACGCACAAGTTCGAACAGGCCGAGTCTTCCAGCATAGCCCGTCCCCCCGCATTGTGGGCATCCGAGAGCGCGGTGGATCATGGCGCCCGGCGCGATGCCCGCAAGCGAGGCTCCCGTTGCATCGACGGCCTCAGCCCTGCGACACGCCGGGCACAACCGCCGCACCAGCCTCTGTGCGATCACGCCGCGAAGGGTGGAAGCAATCAGAAATGGCTCAATCCCGATATCACGCAAGCGCGTCACCGCGCCGATTGCGTCATTTGTGTGCAGCGTCGTCAGCACCAGATGGCCGGTGAGACTGGCCTGCACAGCGATCTGCGCAGTCTCCGCGTCGCGAATCTCGCCGACCATGACCACGTTTGGGTTCTGGCGGAGGATCGCGCGCAGCCCTGCCGCGAACGTCATGCCGACCTTTGCATTCACCTGCGTCTGCCCGATGCCGTCGATTGCGTACTCGATCGGGTCCTCGATGGTCAGGATCGTGCGGCTCGTATCATTCAGCAGACGAAGGCCAGCATAGAGCGTTGTCGTCTTGCCTGCGCCCGTCGGCCCTGTCACCAGTACGATGCCATTCGGCTCCTTCAGCGCCGCACGGAATGCGCTGGCGATTTCCCCCGGCATGCCGAGATCGTCCAGCTGCAGGCCCACACGTTCGCGATCCAGCAGGCGCAGCACCACGCGCTCGCCCGCTTTCGCGGGCAGGGTGGAAACGCGCACGTCCAGTGTCCGCCCGCCAATCGTCAACGAGATGCGCCCGTCCTGCGGGACGCGTCGCTCGGCAATATCGAGCCTCGACATCACCTTGATCCGAGACACCAGCACAGGCGCCAGCCGCGCCGGCAGGCGCGCAGTTTCCGACATGACCCCGTCCACGCGCATACGGATCACAAGCTCTGTGTCGTAAGGCTCCATGTGGATGTCGGACGCGCCGATGCGCGCCGCCTCCGCCATCAGCCCATTGATAAGACGGATCACCGGGGCATCGTCGCGCGCGTCCAGAAGGTCCGATACCGGCGGCAGGCCGCCGATCTCGCCCAGCGCATCGGAGCGGCCCAGCTCGTCCGCGGCACCCACATCGATGCCCGAGGCGCCGTACACTTCCGCAAGCCTCCGCTCGAACTCGCTCGTGCTGATGGTCTCGACCAGAACCCGTACGCCGCCGAGCGCCCGGCGCGCTTCCACCAAAGCCATCGGATCAGCGCCTTCGCGCAGCGCCAAACGCACCTCACCGTCGCCGCCAAGATCGAGCAGACCTGCGCGACGCGCAAACGCGTAGGGCAGGCGGCTGCGCGCGGCGCTCATCTGCCGCCATCCGTGAGAGACGCCGCGGGCGGCCGCGACAGGGAAGGCGCGGACGGCATGCGTTCCAGCACGCCGTCCAGCATGCTCGGTGCGCCGCCATTGCTCAGCCGTTGCTGCTGGATCATGCGGTCGAGTTCCGGCTGCGTGATCGAGCGTGCCGCATCAGCCGAACCGACGATCACCGGACGGATGAAGATCATCAGGTTGGTGTTATCCTTCTGGGTCTGCTCGGAGGAAAACAGCGCGCCGATGAATGGGATGTCGCCCAGGATCGGGACCTTCTCGTTTGTCACCTGCTCGTTCTGGTCGAGCAGCCCGCCCAGCACGACGATCTCGCCATTGTCGACCAGCACGGATGTTTCGATCTCGCGCTTGTTGAAGACAAGTTCGCCGAACGAGGCGCTGAACGGATCGACGCTAGACACCTCCTGGCGCAGCACCAGCGTGATCGAACCATCTGCGTTGATCTGTGGTTTGACACGAAGCTTTACGCCGACATCCTGCCGCTCGATGGTGCGAAACGGATTGTTGTTGTTGGAGCTCAACACCTCGCCCGTCGTCACCGGCACATTCTGGCCGACCAGAAACTCCGCTTCGCGATTATTCAGAGTCAGAATCGAGGGCGTCGAGATCAGGTTGGAATCGCCATCGCGCTTGATCGCATTGATGATCAGGCCGAACAGGCCGTCGCTGCCAAGGTCAGACGCAAAACCGCCAATGCCGCCGAAGGCGCCGAGCAGGCTGTCCGCGGCCGCTTCCTGCAACTGGTCATGCAGGTCCGGGCTCACCGACAGGCCGCCCGCACCCAGTGCCGCGGACAAGGTCAGCAGGCTCGGTGACGCGCTCGAGAAGTTCGTCGCAAAGAAGGGAATGTCGGAATCGCCATTGCCGCCGAGCAGCAACTGCACGCCAAGATTCTTCGCGGCGCCTTCGCTGATTTCCACGACGATGGCCTGGACCAGAACTTGTTCGGCCCGACGATCGAGCTGGCGGATGATCGACTCGACCTCCTGCTGAACAGCAGGATCAGCGCGTACGACGATTGCATTCGCGCCCTCGAACCGCGTAATGACCGCGCGCTGACTTGCCGAAGGCGCAGGCGCTGGGGCGGCGTTCGGTTGACCACCCGCTGCGCCGGCTGTACGCGGCTGATCCACCACGCTCTGCAACATCTCCACCATCTGTCCGGCGTCGGCGTGCTGCAGGAAGATCACGCGCGTGTCGCCCGTCGGCTTCGCCTGCTCGTCCAGCAGGACTGCGACTTCCTTGAGCCGCGAGACCGTCTCCGTGGGTCCGCGGAGGACGAGCGAGTTGGATGAATCGACCGCTGTGAATGTCGCCGCGGAGAACCCCTTTTCGCCCGCACCGCCTGACGCCGTGATGTCACGCAATGCCGCCGCCAGCACAGACGCGCGCGAATTCTTCAGGGGAAGGATCTCGATGCGGTCCGTGTCCCGGTCCAGTTCCGCCACCAGGCCCGAAAGGCGCCGGACATTGTCCGCGAAGTCGGTGATGACGATCGTGTTCGACGATGGCGCCGCGCCCACGCGGCCGCCACGCCCAACCAGCGGCTGTAGAACACCCACCAGGGACGCTGCGTCCCTTGTCTTGAGCCGGATCACCTGTGTGACGAACCTTTCGCCCGTCGTGCCTGACGGCTGCTGCGCCGCCTGCTCGTCAGGTGCGATTCGCCATGCGCCTGAAGACGTTGGAATCGCCACATAGCCATGTGCGCGCAGGGTCGCGAGGAACACTTCCATCATGTCGTCGCGATCCATCGGCGCGCCGCCGGCGATGGTCACATTGCCCTGTACGGCGGGGTCAATGACGAATGTGTTACCGGTCGCCTTCGAGACATCCTGGATGAAGGCGCGGATGTCCGCGTTCTGCACGTTGAGCGACTGCGTCGCCCCTTGCGCCAGACTTTCAGGCCCCACCCCGACAATGCCGAGGGCGAGGCACGCAGCCACGATACGCGAAAATGCCATTACTGAATTCCAAGCCGTGCCGTATGAATCTGCCCGTCACGCTCGAAGCGGACGTCGACCGGTTGTCCCGATGCAATCTGCGCACGATAGGCCGACAAGTCGGCGGACGCTGCATCTGTGCCATTGATGCTGATGACGAGGTCGCCCGGCCGCAGTCCAGCCGCAGCAAGCCCACCGCTCGCCGCCTGTGGCATAACTTCAAAACCAGTTCTGCCATTGCGGTTCACCGGCTGCAGCGGCAGCGCGGCGAGTGCCGTCGCGGGAAGGGGAGAGGCCGCGCGCGCCGCAGCCTGATAGTCCGCCGGCAGGCTTGTCGCCATCTGCGTTACAGCGCCGGCGGCCCCTCCTGGGAATGACACGCGCATCCGCTGGCCGCCGACATCGATCTCGACATGCTCGGTTGAGACCAAAGCAAGCATCACGCCTGGCGTGATTTCTTCGCCGACCGCAAAAGCACCTTGCGCGCCACCGGAGGGTGACAGGATCGCCGTCCCCTCGCCGCCGCCCATCGCTCGCGTCGCGTGCAGCGTGAATCCTGTCGCGTCGCCCACGGTTGAAGCGGTCATCACCGGCCCGCTCGCGAACGGGTCAGAAACGCGCGACAGCCGCGTCAGGATTTCAGATTCGAAAAGATCGGCGCTTGCACCTTGAGCACCGCCTACAGGCATAGCACTGCGCGGTGTGGCGACGGTCCACGCCAGCGCCGCCAGAGAGACGCCAAGCGTTGAAATTGCAGCAACTTCACACGTTGCGGCCACGCCGCCACGCATTATTTGCGCGAACCCTTTGCCTGCGGCCATCACCATCAGCCCCGCGCGTTCAACCGCGACTTCTAGGTGAGACATGCGCCGCCAAGGATTCAGTTTTATGACGGCTGGCAGGCCCTGTTGTCACACGTCCTCAGAACCTGGTGGACAGGCCAAAAGAGTAGGACACGCCGATATCGTACTGGTTGACGATGACCTCCCCACCGCCAAATTCCTGATGCTCGAAATAGTCCTCATCGAGCAGGTTGTTCGCCTTGAAGGAGAAGGTCACCGGCTTACCGTACGCGTCGAATTCGCGACGGAACACGAAGTCCAGCGTGACGCCAGGCTCCTGAACCAAGTCGGGCTCGCCCGGCCGTCCACGCGCAGACGAACGCTCGCTGACATAGTTGAGAATGAACGTGCCCTGCTCGGTGGCGATAGGATCCTCCCAGCCAAGCTGGAGGTTCACAACATGCTCCGACTGGCCCTGTAGACGCGATCCGTCGAACAGATAGTTCTCGGCGGGAAGGCCCGCACCGCCACCGCCTTCGGGGAAGACGATGTCGCCGGGGTTCACCTGAACCTCACTCTGGCTCCAAGTATAGTTGGTCTGGAGGAAGATGTCCTTGCCGCCAATCCACATCATCCCAGCCAGCGGGTCGGTGAAGGTTGTGCGGATCTCGGCCTCAGCGCCGTAGAGGACCGCCTTGGGCGCGTTGAGGAAGGTCTGCTGGATTGTGTTGCCCTGTTCGCGCACCACCGATTCGACCGGGTTCTCGATGTCCTTGTAGAAGGCGCCGAGCGTGAAGAATTGATTGCGGCCGAAGAAGTTTTCGAGGCGGGTGTCGAAGTTCGTGAGCTCCGTGTCGACCAGGAACGGGTTCCCAATGAACAGGCGATCGCTGTCGGGATCGAGATACTGCTGGGGAGCCAGTTCGCGGAACTGCGGACGGCCAATGGTTTGCGATGCGCCGACGCGGAGCTGCCAGTCGTCGAGGAAGTTCCAGGTGATCGTGCCCGCCGGCAGGAAGTATTCTTCTTCCCGGATTGGCGGCTGCGAGGGCTGCGACTCGCCAAGGAAAAGCGCACGAGGGCTCACGAACTGCGTGGCTTCCTCGAAGCGCCCGCCTATGGCGACGCGGAAGAAGGGGATGGGTTCGAAATCCGCCTTCACGAAGGCCGCATTGACCTGAAGCCCTGCGTCGTAGGCCGCCGCGCCCTGCCCGCCGGTCGACTCATTGATGACGAACAGATCCGGCCGGATGTTGAAATCGGCGAACAGGTAATCAGGTCGCGACTGCTGCACTTCCAGTGGAATGGCGCTGTTGTTCGCAAGGAAGCTGAAGTCACGCCGCGTTGCGGAACGTGTGTTGTCGAGCCAGTCGACGCCCGCCGAGAGCTCTGCGTCGCGCACGTCCGGGATCGGCAACGGGAAGGCATACTTAACTGTCACGCCAGCGCTCGTGACTTCATCCACCAGCTCGCTGAAGGTCAGCTGGTTCCTGACGCGGGACGAACCATCGTAGAGATAACGGTCGATCGTGTCTTCGAAATTGCGGCGCAGCTCCCGCTCATACGGCGCATCGCGCTCGGTGCGCGAGTAAGCCATGCGCCAGTCGAATTCCAGCTGGCCGAATTCGTGCGTGCCATCGAGCTGGGTCGAGCTGAGCTCGCGCTCATACCACGCTGTGCGCTCGGTGAGCGGCTGGGCTGAGTTGAGAGGATCATCCCCGAACTGCAGGGATGTACGCTTGGTCGTCCGGCGGATCCACAAATTGGTCCAGTCGATCGTATGTTCGTCGCCGAATTCCAGCCCCACGCCGAACAGCCCGTCCCACCCGATCTTGTTGTCCGTCGAGGTATAGTTCGCGTCTTCACGTACCGTCAGCACGCCCCCATCGATGAAGCCGCCCTGCTTGATTCCGTCTTCCGTCTCCCAGTCATTGGAATAACCGAGCACGCCGATCATGCCGAAGCTGAAATTGTCGAAGTCCTGACGGAGCCCGGCGGAGATGTCGAAGCTGCCATTGGCGGGGATCTGGGTGTTGACCTGCAGAAGGTTCAGTTTTGCATTCTCAAAGCTCTGCCCGATGCGCTGCAGTTCCTGTCCATTGGTCAGCTGCGGATAGAGGTTGAGCGAGGAGCCGACCCGGCGGCTGGCGAGAATAGCCTCGTTGAGCTGGTTCGGAATTTTCCTGGTGCCATCGTCGAAGCCGAAGATGTCGGCTTCGCCACCATCGTGTGTATATCCGGTCGCGGCCGTCGTCTCCATGTTAATGCCGAATCCGAACCCGACCTCGAGGAAACTCTCGTCCGGCAGGTTCAGCGTCGACAGTTGCACGACGCCGCCGCCGAATTCTCCCGGAAGGTCCGCCGAATAACTCTTCTGAACACTCACCCCGGAAAGGATGCTGGCCGGGAAGAGGTCGAGAGGCACCACGCGCTGCAGCGGCTCCGGGCTGGGCAGCGGAGACCCGTTGAGGATCGCCGACGAATAGCGCTCGCCAAGCCCGCGCACATAGACGAAACGTCCTTCCGCCACCGACAGGCCCGGCAGCTTGGTGAGTGCATCCGCGGCGTTGGAGTCGCCCTGGCGGCTGAGGTCTTCAGCAGAAATGAAGGCGGCAACCTCGGAGGTCACCTGAAGCGGCTCTGGAATGAAGCGCCCGCGCACGACAATGACGTCGTCCTGGTCTTCCGACTCGTCCGCATCCGATGTCTCCGCGGCGGGCGGGTCGGCCGGCTGGGTATCCTGGGCGAATGCGCCCGGGGCTATCAGCGCCGACGTTGCCAGAAGCAGGGCGCTCAGGGAGAGGCTGGGCGTTTTCATGGGGCGGTATCCCGCGAAGAGGAAAGTTTACGTCGGTCGGTGCGCAAGAAGGAAATTGGCAGGCCGGCGACCGCAAGGGCCGCCGGCCAAGCCTCGGATCAGCAGGCCTCTTCGCCAATCAGCCCGCTGCAGGTCCAGCCCTGGTACCACGTGTTGTTGCTCGCGCTCACGGCGCCGATATTCGCCGGTGTGGTCAGGAAGGTAGAGTTCGGGAGGTTGGCGACCGGCTGTGCAGCAACACCGTTCTCGTTGGCGCCGTTGACGAAAGCCGCCGTGCTGGGCGTGGTCGTACCGCCCGTGCGTGCGGCCAGTGTGTTCGTGCCCGCCGCGGTGTTGCCGGTTCCAGCGTTGAAGCGCGCGGCCTCATCGTCGGCGTCGGCATTGAAGGAAGTCGGGCAGGACATGAACACGCCGTTGAAGGTCGGCGCAGCAGTAAACGTGTCGGTATCATCGATATCGAGGCAGACCGCAGGATCGAAGACCACCGAGTTGAACAGGCGCAGGCCGTTACCCGAGTTCACGACGATCGCATCGCCGCCGCCAGTACGCGCCACGATGGTTGCGTTGGAGATGTAGGGCGTCGTGTTGAGCGTGAAGGCTGCCGTCGGTTGACCAGCAGGCAGGGCTTGGGCCGTGCGGTTGCCAGCCGAGGAGAATTCAAAGCCACGGTCACCGCCCGCCGAGCGCTGCACGATCAGCAGGTTCTGAACCGCGCCGCGCCAGCCCGTGTCGACGTCGAGGCTGTCGTCATCATTGCCGGTCAGCACGATGTTACGCAGGTTGACCGTGCCACCGAAGATCTCGATGCCATCGTCCGACGAGTTGTGGACCTGCACGTTCTCGACGACCGTTCCGTTGCCAACGCCGGCCAGCGTGATGCCGTTAAGCTCGTTTCCAGGTAGAATTTCGAAGCCGGAGTGTTGCACGCGGACATGGCTCAGGCGGCCTGAGTTGTCAGTCGGCGTGTTGCCGCCATACTGAGCGTTGGCGCCTTCAACCTGGCTGGCGCAACCAACGTTCGGCGGAACAAGCACACCGGTGCAGACCGAGATCGGTGCGCGGCCGAGGACAACGAGGCCGCCCCACTGGCCGATCGAGTTCTCGTTGTTGCCGCCTTCGATGCCTTGGCGGCTGGTGAAGACGATAGGCTGCGCCGCCGACCCGATCGCGTTGATGCGCGAGCCGCGGTTGACAAGCAGGTAATCCAGCGTGCCCGAGCCGAAGATCGTGACGCCGGGGTCGATCGACAGGATGCCCTGTGCGCCGCCCGCGAGCGGGGCGGCCGGATCGGCGCCAAGATCGATGCCCACATCCGTGCGGCCGGAGAGCGAGTAGATCGTGCCAGCGCGCAGCGGCACGCTAAGCGAGCCCGTGATCACGGCTGGCAGCTGGCAGTTGCGCTGGCTCGCGACAACGCCGGCATTGATAAAGCCGGACGGGCAGTCAGCTGCCGGGCCTGTCGGGCTGGGGGGCGGCGGCGGCGCTGGGGGTGGCGGCGGAGCAACCGGCGGTGGCGAGGGGATGAAAATGCCCTCTCCCGGTGATGCGACCCCGTCGGAGCCAGAGCAGGCAGCGACACCCGTCGCGGTGAGGGCGGCCAGCAGGGCGGCGCGCAAAGCAATCTTCGATGACATTCTGGGTTCCCTTGAGCTCGACCGGGGCCGATTTGCAGAGGGCGACGAAGAATTGCTCTTTCGACTTGCGCCCGCCTTCCCCACGAGCCGGTTAACGACCCATCGTGACGTTCACCCGACAGTTAAGTGACAGTTTGGATTCATGAACTTGCAGCCGAAGGGTGTTGCCGCTGTGCATCGCACACTTTTGGGTGTCACATGTCGTTTTCGTGACAGCCATTGAGCCGGATCGGGCGACCTTTACGCTTCAACCTCGTCCTGTCCCGTGATGGGGATCACATCGACTGCCTGCTTGCTCTTCTGGCCGCCTGCAGTGCGCACCACGCCGCGCACCGGCGCCACGTCGCCATAATCGCGGCCGCAGGCGACGACGATATGCTGGTCGCCCACGCGCACGCCATTGGTGGGGTCGTAGTCGACCCAGCCCTTCTTCGGCCCGCACCAGGCCCGCACCCAGGCATGCATCGCATCGGCGCCCTCAAGCCTCGGCTGACCCTTGGGCGGGATCGTGCGCAGGAACCCGCTGACATAGGCGGCCGGTACACCTATCGAGCGCAGGCAGGCGATCATGATGTGCGTGAAGTCCTGGCACACACCGCGGCGGCGCACGAACGCCTCCTCCGGTGGCGTGTCGACCTGCGTCGAGCCGGGCTCGAACGCCATGTCGCGGTCGATCGCACGTCCAATTGTCTCGACGGCCTGCAGGGTCGTCATACTGTCTGCATCGATCTGCGCCCACGCATAGTCGCGAAACATAGTCTGGATGCGTACCCGCGGGCTGTTGGCCAGGAAGTGATGTGGTGAGCCGCCGTCGAGCGAGCGCACCTCGCGCAGCGCGACTGCCAGTTGCGCAAGAGAGGCCGAGTGATCGTCCCTTGTCTCCGCCACACTACGCTCGACACGCGCGCGTAGTCGGAATTCGACCTCCGTATGGGGCGTATGGAACCCCACTTCCACGACAGTATTGCCGTAGAAGTCCGTTCGTGCCGAACGCTCGTCGGGCGCTGGCGTGATATCGAGCAGTGAGGTGATGGCGCGCTGCCCGTCGAGGTTCGCCGGCGTCATGTAGAGCACATGCCGTCCGCCAGCGGCCGGCGTGGTGTACTTGTAATGAATGAGCAGCCCGACATCATATAGCATGGCTATCTCAGATACGCCTTCGTCAGCAGGTCGGACACCACGCCCAGTTCCGCGCGAATGGCAAGGAGCGCATCTGTATCCAGCGATTCAGGCGTCATGACCGCGACATCGGCGTGCAGCTTCATGATCGAACGCGACAGCTGGGACATCTGCCCTCGCTCACGTGCGCCGGGCAGCATGGCGACATGCTCCCGCAACTCTGCCAGCTGGTAGTGGATGGAACGCGGATTCTCGCCATCGCACCCCAGCAGGTCCACCACGGTCGCGCGGCTGCTTGCCACCGCGAAAAGCCTCCGGTGGGTCAGCACGCTGTCACCAACCTCCACGGCGAAGTCGAATGCGCCTTCCGGCGCGGCATCGTCGGCAAACCATGCGAGCATCCCCGCGAGCATCCCCGCGCGCTCCAGCGACCGTCCAAGCGACAGGAACCGCCAGCCTTCGGACCGGTACATGTTGTCGTGAACGAGGCCCGAGAACCCTGTTATCTGTCGGAGGAGAAGGCCCAGCGCGCGCGTTGTCGCATAGCCGGGCGCTATGTTCGAGAGTTCCAGACGAGCGCTTTCGGACAGCTCGTTCAGCGCCGTCCATCCATCGATCGAGAAACGGTCTCGCACGTGGCTCGCGCTTGAGGTCGCTGCAGCGATGGCGGTGCGAAGATCCCTCGTGACCTTCCGCGCCGGATCTGCGCCGAAGAAGCCGGGATACTCCGTCGCGTACTTCAACAGTGGGGTATCGGGATGGCCACTCTCCGCCAGACGCACATGCCAGGCGCGCAGCAGGCGGATCAGGCCCTCTGCGCGCTCCACATAGCGGCCCATCCAGAACAGGTTGTCCGCCGCCCGGCTTGGCAGCGCGCTCTGTCGCAGCCGACGATAGGGCGCGGCCGTGGAGGGCAGCATCGTCTCGTTGCGCACGGGCTTGTCCGACACCACCCACACATCCGCGACCGACCCGCCGCGTTGCATCGCGATCGCCGTCGCATCCTGCGTGCGCCCGATCCGCGCATAACCGCCCGGCATCACGCGCCAACCGCGCGGCGTCCGGGCCAGGAACACGCGCAGGCTCATCGGTCGCGGTGCAAGCAGGCCGTCGCTAAGCACCGGTGCTGTCGACAATGTCACCGCTTCCTGCCCCACAAGCATAGGCCCGCGCGCATCCAGCATGTCCGACACGCCGCCCTTCAGGCTCGCTCCGAGCGACGTCTTGTCCTCGCTGTCGAAGAGCATGCGCGTCGACAGCGCTTCGCCGATCATCATGCGATCAGCATGCGCGCGAACATGAGCGCGCTCGGTTTCCTGCCCGCACCACCACGTCGCGATGTTCGGCAGTTTCATCGGCTCATCCAGCAGGCAACGCGCGAGCTTCGGCATAAAGGCCAGCAGTGCGCGCATCTCCAGTATTCCTGAGCCGAGCGCGTTCACCATCCCCAGATGCCCGCGCCGGATCGCATCCACCATCCCCGGCACGCCCAGCCTTGACTGCTCGTTCAGCTCGAGCGGATCAGAATACGACGCATCGATCCGCCGCCACAGCACGCTCACCGGCTCCAGGCCTGCAATCGTGCGCACCATCAGCTGCCCGTTCTGCACGGTCAGATCCTCGCCCTCCAGCAGCATGAAGCCGAGATAGCGGGCGATATAGGCATGTTCGAAATAGGTGTCGTTCAACAGTCCTGGCGTCAGGATGCCGACACGGCTTTCCGTGTCGCCGCGCAGGTCGTTCATCGTGTCGCGGAAGGCGCGGAAGAACCCCGCCAGCCTCTGCACATTGCTTTCGGCATAGTAGTCGGCAAACACGCGTGTCGTGGCTACGCGGTTCTCGAGCGCAAAGCCCGCACCCGACGGCGCCTGCACCCTGTCACCGAGCACCCACCATTGCCCGTCCGGCCCACGACCGATCTCGAATGCGATGAACTGCAGGAACTGCCCCGACCGCGGTCGCACGCCCACGAGCGGCCGCAGCCATTCCGGCGACATGCCCACCAACGATGCCGGCAGATGTCCCTCGCTGACCAGCCGCTGGTCGCCATAAAGGTCTGCCGCGATCAGCTCCAGCAGTTCGGCACGCTGGATCAGCCCCTCGGAAATCGTCTTCCACTCGTTCTCGTGGATCAGAACGGGAAGATGGCTCAGCGGCCATGCGCGCTCGGTGGAATCGTCCCCGTACTGTCGGAAGAACACGCCGGCATCCCGCAGGTACTGGTCGCCCTGGTCGACGCGACGCGCCAGTTCTTCCGGCGTCATTTTCGCCAGGTATTCGATGAAGGGCTGCCACACCGGGCGCACATTCCCTGCACCGTCGACCAGCTCATCGGCAACGCCGGGCAGGGGCCTGTAACCCGCCAGAAGTCGCAACGCGGAATCAGCACTGGGTTGTGTTGCCGCCGCCACCTTTGCCCCCGGAGCCTGCCCGCTTGACTGATCCCTTGTGGGGAGGCGCGGCGTGGAAGGCAACGCCTTGTTTGCGATCAGCCGTCACACCCCCGGCGCCCGCCTAAGATCCAGCGTGTGCGGAAACTCCGGATGCGGCGTCTCGACGCCCAGCTGATAGCCGCCAGGCGTGTGCCCATGCCCCTCGAACCGTGCGAGGCGCCGCGCCTCCGCTTCGTTGCCGTTGACCGGAAAGGTGTCGTAGCTGCGCCCGCCCGGATGCGCGACATGATAGACGCAGCCGCCAATTGCCCGACCCGTCCAGTCGTCGAAGATGTCGAACACAAGCGGCACGTTGGTCGGCAGCACTGGGTGCAACGACAGCGGTGGCTTCCAGGCCTTGTAGCGCACGCCCGCCACCGCCTCGCCATTGCCGGTGTGCACCAGCGGCGCCGGCCTGCGATTGACCGCCACACGATAGCGCTCCGTGTTCGCCGCCGTCAGCTTGACCTGCACGCGCTCGGCGGATGAGTCCGCATAGCGCACCGTGCCGCCGATCGCGCCGGTCTCGCCCAGCACATGCCACGGCTCCAGCGCCTGACGCACTTCCAGCCTCGCACCCTCGACCTCGATCTCGCCGCAGAACGGAAAGCGGAATTCCAGCTGCGCCTCGAACCATTCAGGCCGCAGCTCAAAGCCGTGCGCCGAGAGATCGCGCAGCAGGTCAAGGAAATCCTGCCAGACGAAATGCGGCAGCATGAACCTGTCATGCAGCGCCGTTCCCCACCGAACGAGATTGCCCGTGATCGGCGACTGCCATAGCCGTGCGATGATTGCCCGGACCAGAACCTGCTGGGCGAGTGACATGCGCGCATCCGGCGGCATCTCGAAGCCGCGGAATTCCACCAGCCCCAGCCGCCCCGTCGGTCCATCCGGCGAGTACAGCTTGTCGATGCAGATTTCCGTGCGGTGCGTATTGCCCGAGACATCGACCAGCAGGTTACGCAAAAGCCGGTCCACCAGCCATGGCGGCGTGTACTGCCCGCCAGGACCGCCGCCTGGCGAATGGATCTGCGATAGCGCGATCTCGAGTTCATAGAGCGAGTCATGCCGTGCCTCGTCGATGCGCGGCGCCTGGCTCGTCGGCCCTATGAACATGCCGGAGAACAGATAGGACAGTGAAGGCCGCTTCTGCCACAGCAGCAGCAGGCTCTTCAGTACGTCCGGCCTTCTCAGAAAGGGCGAGTCCATCGGTGACGCGCCGCCGACCACCACATGGTTGCCGCCGCCCGTGCCGGTGTGCCGTCCGTCGATCATGAACTTGTCGCAGCCGAGCCGGCACTGCCGCGCCTCGTCATACAGTGTCTGCGTGTTCTCCACGCATTCCCGCCAACTTGTCGCCGGATGCACATTGACCTCGATCACGCCCGGATCAGGCGTCACACGCATCACATTCATTCGCGGGTCATGAGGCGGCGCATAGCCCTCGATGTGCACCGGAATACCCAGCGCCCTGGCTGCTGCTTCCGCCGCCGCGACGAGCTCCAGATAATCCTCGATCCGCTCGACCGGCGGCATGAACACGCACAACCGTCCGCCGCGCGCCTCCACTGTCATAGCCGTGCGTACAGACCCTGCGACCTCAGAGAACGACTGCTCCTGAACCTGCTGCCGTCCGCCCTCGCTCGCGGTGAACTGCGCCCGCGCCTGTTCCGGCGCCGCGTAATCAGGCAGCGGCCCGCGCTCTTCGCTTGGATCAGCGGCAATGACATGCGGATACTGCGCCGGTGGAATCCACGGCAGCGATTCGAGCGGCAGGCGATACCCCACCGGGCTGTCCCCCGGCGCCAGGAACATATGGCCCCGCCGCAGCTTCCACTTTTCCGACTTCCACCGACCGCGCGTCGCCACACGTCCCGGCGTCAGCTCGCCCTTCTTCTGAGATCCCTTGCCAACGCCAGCCGCCGGCGCCTTCGCCTGCCAGCGCTGGATCGGCAGCACATATCCGCTCGGTTCTGTCAGTCCGCGACCGAACACGCGCGCGATTCGCGTCCGCTCCTCCACATCCTTCAGCTTCGAATTCTCCGGCGTCACATTCTCCGGAAGATTGCCCTCCTTGAGAATCCAGTTCGCGGGGTCCTCGTAAGCTGGGATCACCATCTCCGCGCCGACGCCCAGCTCCTGCGCCATCACCTTCAGCAGCTGTTCCGCCTCGACCTTCGTCGCGTTGCTGCCTCCATTCTCGCCCGCCACCAATTCGGGATCATGCCAGATCGGCATCCCGTCGCGCCGCCAGTAGAGCGAGAACGTCCACCGCGGCAGCGTCTCGCCCGGATACCACTTGCCCTGGCCGTAATGCAGGAACCCGCCCGGTGCGAAGCGATCGCGTAGCCGCTGGATCAGCTGGTCTGCCAGCTTGCGCTTGGTCGGGCCATCCGCGCCTGTATTCCACTCCTCGCCCTCGAAATCGTCGATCGAGACAAACGTAGGCTCCCCGCCCATCGTCAGCCGCACATCGCCCGCCTTGAGCGCCGCATCCACCTTCTCGCCCAGCGCGTCGAGCGCCGCCCATGACTCATCCGAGAACGGCCTGGTGATGCGCGGATGCTCCGCCACGCGCTTTACCGTCATCGCAAAGTCGAACGTGACGTTCGCCTGACCGGTATATCCGCCCGAGATCGGCGCAGCATTGGAATAGTGCGGGGTCGCCGACAGCGGAATATGGCTTTCGCCGGTCAGGAGGCCCGATGTCGGGTCGAGCCCGATCCAGCCCGCGCCCGGTAGGTAGACCTCACACCAGGCATGCAAGTCGGTGAAGTCCACGCTCGTTCCCGGCGGCCCATCGAGTGCGACAAGATCTGGTTTCAACTGGATCAGGTACCCCGAGACGAACCGCGCTGCGAAGCCTAGGCGCCGCAATGCGTTCACCAGCAGCCAGCTCGAATCCCGGCACGAGCCGGACGCCTTCTCGAATGTCTCCTCCGGCGCCTGCACGCCCGGCTCCATGCGGATCAGGTAATTGATCTCGCGCGCCACCCGCGCATTCAGGTTCACGATGAAGTCCACCGTGCGGATTTTCTCGCGCGATTCCGTCGACAGGAATTTCTCGAGGTGCGGTCCGAGCGGCTCGAGCTTCCGATAGATCGCAAGATCGTCGACCAGCTCGGGCGGATACTCGAACGGATAGGTCTCCGCGCCTGGCTCCACGAAGAAGTCGAAAGGATTGTAGACCGTCATGTCCGCGACGAGGTCGACCTCGATCTTCAGCTCGCGCACCGGCTCGGGAAACACATACCGCGCCAGCCAGTTGCCATAGGGGTCCTGCTGGTAGTTCACGAAATGCCTGTCGGGGCTGACCTTCAGCGAATGCGAGATCACCCGCGTCCGCGAATGTGGGGCAGGGCGCAGCCTGATGATCTGCGGGCCCATCACGACGGGCTGGTCATATTTGTAGTGGGTCAGGTGGTAGATTGCGGCCTTGATCGACATGGGCCGCAACGTTCCACAAACCGCGCGCCGGGGCCAGCACTAGTCGGCCCCGTACCAGGTTCTGCACAAAGTACAGGCGCCGCCATAGCCCGCCGCCTTGGACTCCGCCCGCTACATGCTACCCTCCGTCCAGGGAGAGACACATGAGCCAGTTCAGCCTCGTGCGCGGCGTCACGGAACCCGCGCTGCTCGAACACACCATCGGCGAGGCCCTCCTGCGCGCCGCGAGGACGTGGCCCATGCAGGAAGCGCTCGTTTCCGTCCATCAGGGCATCCGCTGGACCTACGAGCAATTCTCCGACGCGGTCGATCGCCTCGCCGCCGGCTTTCTCGCCCTTGACCTCCAGCCGGGAGATCGCGTCGGCGTCTGGGCGCCCAATTGCGCTGAGTGGACGCTGGTCCAGTTCGCCACCGCCCGCGTCGGCCTCATTCAGGTCAATATCAATCCCGCTTACCGCCTGTCCGAGGTCGAATACACGCTCAACAAGGTCGGTGTGAAGGCTCTGGTCTGCGCCGAAAATTTCAAGACCTCGCACTATGTCGCGATGATCAACGAACTCGCCCCAGAGATCGCGGCCTCGCACCCGGGACAGCTTCGCGCGAAGCGCCTGCCGGCGCTTCGCCACGTCATCCAGATCGGCGGCAAACCACCGCCAGGCTGGCGCGCGTTCGCCGACGTTGCGGCGCTCGCGACCGACGTGCATGTAAAGCAGACAGAGGCCGTCGCCGCGGACCTCGACCGCAACGACGCGATCAACATCCAGTTCACTTCCGGTACGACCGGCCTGCCGAAGGGCGCGACGCTCTCCCACCGCAACATCCTCAACAACGCTTTCTTCGTGGGCGAGGGAATGGGGCTGAAACCCGGAGACCGCCTGTTGATCCCGGTGCCGCTCTATCACTGCTTCGGCATGGTGATGGGCAATCTCGCCTGCGTCGTCCACGGGGCCACGATGGTCTACGCCTCCGAAGGCTATGAACCGCTCGCAGTTCTCAAGACGGTCGAGGCCGAACGCTGCACCGGCCTCCACGGCGTGCCCACCATGTTCATCGCCGAACTCGAACACCCCGACTTCGACAAGTTCGATCTCTGCTCGCTCCGGACAGGCGTGATGGCCGGCTCGCCGTGTCCGATCGAGGTGATGAAGAAAGTGATCGACCGCATGAACATGCATCAGGTCGGCATCGGCTATGGCATGACGGAGACCTCGCCAGTCTCCTTCCAGACCTCGATCGACGACCCGCTCGAACGCCGCGTTTCCACCGTCGGCCGCGTCCAGCCGCATCTTGAAGTCAAGATCGTCGACGAGCAGGGCGCCACCGTCCCGCGCGGCCAGCCGGGCGAACTCTGCACGCGGGGTTATTCCGTCATGATTGGCTACTGGGACGATCCCGAAAAAACCGCCGAAGCCATCGACACGGAAGGCTGGATGCATACGGGCGACCTCGCCACCATCGACGACGAGGGCTATTGCAACATCGTCGGCCGCATCAAGGACATGGTCATCCGCGGCGGCGAGAACGTCTTTCCGCGCGAGATCGAGGAATACCTCTTCCGCCATCCAAAGATCGAGGACGTACAGGTCATCGGGGTGCCCGACCCGAGATATGGCGAGGAGATCTGCGCCTGGATAAAACTCCGCGCAGGTGAGACTTCATCCCGCGAAGAGATCACTGCCTTCTGCAAGGGCCAGATCGCCCACTACAAGATCCCCCGCTATGTCAAGTTCGTGGACGCCTTGGCACTGACACAGTTTGAAATTAGGCGTTGAGGGGTGTGCCACCCGGAGACACGACCTCCAGACCAACTCTGGAGATGTCCCAATGCGGCACAGAACTGATTTCGTCTCGATCCCCTTCGCCAACCTGGCTGTCCGCCGCCGCTGTGTGGACGGCTCCGTCCAGTTCGTCGGCGCCATCGATGGCCGCGACTGTGTTCACTCTCCCACCTTCGAAGGCGCCGTCCAATCGTTGCTGCGCCGCGCCTGTCACGCCGCTGTCCATTAGGCTGCAGTTATAGTAACGACGACGGCGGCAAGGTCGGTGATCGGCCCCCATCGAGTGGTCCAAGTCGATTGTTAGTTCATCATCAGCTCTGACGCTAGCCGGGGCATGGCCGGCGGAGCGCTTGCGCGACGCGGAGCCGGCCATGCCCCGGCTAGCGTCGGCA
>Ga0247834_1002591_pt1 | contig 26791 bp, 31 predicted proteins | sample LaCruzMarch2015__8_FD_187118 | JGI IMG/M metagenome (GOLD analysis project Ga0247834, IMG submission 187118) | Freshwater microbial communities from meromictic Lake La Cruz, Castile-La Mancha, Spain - LaCruzMarch2015_12m | ecosystem: Environmental > Aquatic > Freshwater > Lake | place: Spain...
TCGCATGTGTACTACTTTATAGAGATATCGATCAAAAGTCAACCATCATTTTATGACCATCCAGTCAAGTTTCTCCTGCGTGAATGGATATCGTGCTTCCTTGTAAAACTGTTTGCGTTTAGCGAGATGTCGCTTGGCGAACCGGCAGGTGCTGGTTATATCCCAGATTTCCACATGATCTTTGTCTTCCGCTTTGCGAATGCCGCGACCAATTGACTGGATAACTCTAACAAAAGACTTGCCAGGCTCAACAAGAACCAGATTGAAAATACGGGGAATATTAATACCAACCGCAGCCACACCATAAGTGGCGACAATGATTTTATCTGTCGCCTCCGCCACTTCGTCATAATGATCCTGTCTTTCTGTGCCCTTGGTGGCACCTGATACAAACACCGCACGATCGCCCAGTCGCTCGACCAAGGCTTCACCGGCGGCTATGCGATCTACTAGCACCAGAGTATTGCCGGTTTCGTTCACACGGGCGATCAAAGAAGCCATGGTATCCAGCCTGCCGGCTTCTTCTAGCAGATATTTAAGTTCGCTCTGATAGTTGTTGTACTCCACGTGATCCACCAACTGTACAATGTTCACATGGCACTGGGCCAACACTCCGCGATCCTGCAGTTCTGCGGCCTGCAGTCGAGATACCACGGGCCCCAGGCTCACGTGTATGGCCTGGAACTCAAACTGCTCTTTGGGCACAGTTCCGGTCAAACCCCAGCGGATCGGCACTTGCGACATCACGCCCGTGAGCAGGGTTTTCAGTGCATCGGCCTTGGCCATGTGTACTTCATCAACTATGACACACACCACGCCCTCCAAGAACTCTCCGATGGTGATGTCTGCTGTATCGTTCTTGGTGTTCTTCAGCAACACGTTCAGGCTCTGCCATGTGCAGATAGTGTGCATGCGACCAAACTCTTTCCTGTCACCAAAGAACACGCCGGTGTCCAGGCCCATGTTGATGTAGTCTCGTTCGGTCTGAGTAACAAGGCTCTTGTTGGGCACTATGATGATGCTGCGTCCATAGGGGGTGACAGCATGGCTTAAAGCCGCGGTCATGATGGTCTTGCCGGCACCTGTGGCCACTTCCTGGATGCACTGCGGATTAGCCAGGAAATCGTTGATGATCTCTACTTGGTAATCTCGCAGCGAGATGGGACTACCAGCATCGGGGTGTCCCGGCGGCCATGAATATCCTGCGAAAGTATCTTCTCGGACCGGGGTGAAATTAAACGTGGTGCGATACTCACGCTGGTCATCCAGTTCTATATCGTAGTTGTACTCTTCCAGGATGGGTATGATCTCGGGCAGGAGATTCACAAAGGTACTTCCACCCAGGGCAAAGAAACTGACCTTGCCATCCCATCGTCCCAGTCTCACCGCTGGTAGATAACGAGCATAAGGAACATCGTATTTGAATTGGTTAACCAGTTTGCGTCTTACATCAAGTTCCAGTCCGGATATCTTGACGTTGACTTCGTCTTTGAGAATGATCGTGGCTGTTTTCATATGACAAACGAAAATCGTAATTTGTTATTGGCAATCTGTACATTTTTGTTCATCAAGTTTCCTACGATGGCTGCAGTATTTTGATAATCAACAAGATTGCCCAATGGCCAAAATTCCACTGTGGGATCAATTTGATTTTGCAAACAGTAATCTAGGTATTCCGATGGAAAATTCAGTTTATATGGGCGACACAAATCAATACAGATATCACTTCCGATCGTGTTCCAGTTGCTTAATTCAAAATCACTGGGTTGATTATCACCATCTCTAAATTTATGCCAACTGGATTTGCCCCAATCTGTATAGTTTAAAAAAACATTATACCTTCCATAACACGGATTTGCATCGTGGAATTTATTTTCTACTCGCCAATGTGGATCTCCGAGACAATGATAATTCAATTTTTTTTCAATTTTGTGGACCAAGAGATTGATATCATGGAATTTTTGAAACAGATCTGGACTAGCAAAATAAAACAATTTATCTATCTTGGATTCTTGACGCACTATCCGGATCCAATTTTTATGGATGATATTCAGACTTGATTGGTTCAACACGTTGTCAGCGATGGGTATTTCCGGAAAATGAATATTTCTAAGAAAACAATTGACCTCTTGTATGTTATTCCTCAATTCTATAACGAGCGTGTCAAGCAAAGTGCTGTCACCTCGGAATACAAAAGAGTTTCCAAAATTATTGCATTGTTCCACAAACCACAGAGAGAAATCAGGGTTTTCTACTTCAATATCAAAATAATCATGAGTCTGATCCCATCTCAGACGCAATATTGGATTTGCCATACGTTTAATTATAACGCCAACAAACTGAAATTACAAGAAAAATCATTAATTATCATGCAAAAAAACAGGTGCCGTTTTACGGGCACCTGTGTAAAACGGATCGCCTAGGAGCTAGACTTTGATGGCGATCCGGGGGAAACTTAACCGTGCTTCATGCAAGTGCTCTCGGCCAGGGCCTGCCAGTTGTCTCCGATCTTGGTGAGATCGGCCAACTTCAAGGCCATACGCAGACTGATCTCGCGTAGTTTGGCATGATTGTCTTGCATGAACTGCACGATCTCCTCGCCCTGCTCAGGGGTTAAATCGTAGTCCTGGAACAGATCGCCTTTGCGGAAGATCTGGCGGATGCGGAGTATTTTGTCGCGGGTGGTGTCCAAGGTGAGGTCCAGGAAGTGGCACCGGCTCTGCAAGGCCTCCAAATGGTCTTGCAGTTTCTTAGACTTGAGGTGATCAAACTTTAGGTTGGTGATGAATATGGCCGAACCTTTGAACTCAAATGCGTTAGGCACCCCTTCACGACGCAACATAGACGAATCTGAGTTCCAGCAGATCCTACGCTTCTTGCCAGAATCCAGAGCGGCTTTGAGAATGTTCAAGGCCACGTCATCCTGGAACACCGAATCACAATCATCAAACACCAACACATTCCGTGGGTCGGAATTCTTGTACAGGGTGCAGTATAGGCCGATGGGAGTCATAGCACCCTTTATGACCTGGTACTTGATCTTCTTGCCCGAGATCTGGTCAAACATACCAGCCTTCTCCAACTGATACTCCACACCGTAACTCTTGCCAACTCCAGGAGGACCCACCACGATCATGGCACGGATGTCGCCAGCGATGGCGGCCTTGGTCATGTCGTCTAGTATGGCGAATCGCTTCTCGATACGGTCCATGACCTGTTCGTCGGTCTCTTCAGGCTTCTTGAATTCTACAACCTTGTCTTGTTTAGACATTGAACGGGCTCCTGTGATTTCGATGTCTTCGATTGAGTCTACGCGGATGCGGATCTGGTCGGGCATGCCAGGGAATGTGCCATCGTTGGCTACCACCACATTGCCACCCCGGGCGTCGGTCTGGAAGTCACGCAACAGCGTGAAACGCAGGCCTGATACATCTTGTCGACGATATTCACCATTGCGGATGAGTACTTGTGTCATGTGCTATGCTCCTATAGCGTTATTGTTCTATTATTATACGAAAATGGCAATTTCTGGTCAACCACCGCTAAAACACTAGGTTAGCAAGCACTTACCTAGGTGTTATTAAAGGATTCGTTAATATCGAAACTGCTTATTAAAGAATCCTTTAACAGATCCATAAACCCGGACTTAGGATTTAGGCCCCGATGGGCTACCCTGGATCGCTGCCGGGGGCGGAGTGTATTCTTCAGCATAACCCTTAATATAGACGAAAAGGATTTTGTGGTCAACCAAGAAAAACCCTGCTCAGGGCAGGGTTTTGAATTTAAAGTATGGTATATCGTTAAACTGCTTCAACACCTGCGTTTACATTTAAAGTGGCAGTGAGTGTGGAACCTGCGGGGATTAACCATTGCCATTGTCCGCCAAATGCCGCGTTATCAGGACCTCTTTGCATGGCCACACCGTCTATGACCACATTGGTCAAAGGATCTACTACAAGTACTCCACCGGTTTCATAGGTATAAAAGCCTAAAAATTCTGCAACATTATTGGCAACACAATGGTCTGCCCCTGTAAAATCCAACAACAACGGGCTTCCGCTCACAGCGACGGAATAAGATTGTGTCCCGGCGAATGCCACGGTATTTGTCCAAGTAAATAAGGTAGGTAAAGTCAATGATATATTCGGTCGAGTAGGCACAGGAGTATTTACTGTGCTGATTGGTCCGGAAAAAACCACTGTGCCATCAATGGTGGCTGTGATTGATGCTGTTATTGAACCGTAGGCCTGTCCGCATTGTATGAAATTTCGTGTAGTCATGATTTATCTCCATAGGTATTTATCAAACAATCATCATACCCAGTTCTGCTCTATCACAGGGTCATGCACATCATGAGGTTTTGGCGACCCGTGGAAAATCAGGATCTTCACACCGGGTAACAGCACCGAACCTGCATCAGGACGACGGTACACGCGAGTTTTCATGTCCATGCCCCCATCCTTGATCTGCCAACGCCAGCTCTTGATCAGGCTTTCGTCCATGAATTTCAAGTCCTTTTCAGTGAGCACACTGTTCAGAAAGTCCTGATCGCCGTGGAACAATCGGGCCTGGGTTTTCACGTCATTTTGCTGGAACTCTCGCCAGATCCAGGCAAATCTCGTGGTATCCCACAGCATCACACTGCTGTTCATGCCTTTCCAACTGGGTCGCCACAGATGCCGGAAATCTCTGATGCTCCAGAAATATCGGGCATCAAGACCTTGCATCCAGTCTATGTTGTCTACGATCACTGTGTCAAGATCAAAATACAGTAGTCTGCCCGACACACGTCCTGGCTCAAACATCTGCATCTTGTACCACCACGACTTCTTGGGACCGGCTATGCCAGGCCAATCATGCAACACATGCTTGATCATTGGATCAGGCACAGATCTATCCGGCTCGGTAAAAACATGGAATCTCACTGGACGAGTGCTGTGGCGTTTGACCATGTTGTATAGACGTTCCACATAGCACCAGTCGTATTTGTCGCCATGTATCACACAGGCACAATCCACAGTGCCGTTCAATGCAGCCTGTCTCTGAGCCTTTTTAGCCATAGGCCTTGTGCGATTTCTTCAACTGTGTATTCCGTGTGGCAGATCTCCACCAGCCACTGCTCTCGATTGATGTCATAGGGTCTTTCGATGTCTTTTATACTTACCGACACTGGATGAGCCAGGCTAGAACTGTCAACAATGGGCCGCACACCTTGGATGGCAGATTGTATACCTGGACCCGAATTATAGTTCACCATGGCATGGCAATCAAACTGTAAATCAAATGAGTCATAGGTATCGGGCACACGCCCGGGCAACTCTACTTCAATGCCCGGTGGCAACTGTGTCACTGCCAGACGGCATCGAGGATGTGGCCTCACCCGTATCTTGCGATCTGTGTAAGTTCGTATCTGGGCTATCTGCTGTGAGATCCAATCCTCCATGCTTGAAAGATCTTGTACTTGTAAACTGGCAGAATTTTGGGCAGCGATCACGATGTGTGATCCGGCACGTTGGACCGTGCCCAGATTGACACCCAGTTGTGTAGGGCGATCCCAATCTAGATCCTGCGTGTGACCATAATAGCCCTCAGCGGTGATGTTGTTGATGGCCACTTTCCATGTGACGCCTCGATGCAGTGATCCTATGTCTATCACGATCACCGGTCGACCCTGATTGCGATAATGCTGATACACCTCGCGATTCTTTGCCATGCGTCCACTCCACAACACACTCCATATGATCACGGCATCAGCAGTCATGCTGTTTTCTTCAGTACCAATGCCTGCGTGCCGCAGAGATTCCAGCAGGGCTGCCATTACGGGTCCACTGTTGCTGGCCGCCTGCAAAGGAAAATAGGCTATGTTTTTGATCACTAAATATCCCTGTGAAATACACAGTAATTACCACATTCAATCAGGCAGGCCTAGATACCTATGGTCAGCGGATGATCGATACCTTTGAACGATTCTGGCCCGAAGATGTGGATCTCCTGGTATGTGCGGAAAATTGCCAACCTCGGGTCAACCGATCAAATGTGCGTGTAGTGGATCTCTTGGCTAACAGTCCTGCCTTGCGTGATTTTATTCAACGCCATGAAAACAATGACCTCGCACATGGTCGTGCAGGACCGCCGGACGTGTTCAATCCTAAAAAACAATTCCGCTGGAATGCCGTGCGATTCTGCTACAAGGTATTTGCCACTGCAGCTTGCACTGAACAAACACCCAATGGATGGTTGATCTGGATCGATGCCGATACCCATACCCATAGCACTGTCACACTGGACTGGTTGAACGCAGTTTGTCCCCGAGATTCCATGGCAAGTTATCTGGGGCGTGGAGAACGATATCACAGCGAATGCGGATGGGTTGCATACAATCTAGATCATCCTGCCACGCGAGACTTTGTACGAGACTTCGTAGGCATGTACATGGACGACAGCATTTTCAACGAGCGAGAATGGCACGACAGTTATATCTGGGATGTGATCCGCAAAAGATATCAGACCCAACATCGATTCTATAATCTCAATCCTTCTGTGGATGACAAAGGTCTGGCTGGACACCCATTCATAAATTCTGAACTGGGTCGAGTCATGGATCACGTCAAAGGCAAACGCAAGAACCAAGGACATTCAAAGGCCAAGGAAGTTGTGCTGCATCACGATGTGCCTTATTGGCAACAAGTATTGAAAGGCCTATAGATGTATCAAGCACACGGTTGGTGGTTTCCGGATCAAGATACACACTTTGCCGGCATGCTGAAAAAAAGCATACAAAAAGGCGGCGGTCCAGTGTATCAACAATCAGTTCGACAACAAAGCATTGACCTTACACCCAGTCGAACACTAGCATTGGACATAGGAGCCAATGTGGGACTATGGAGCAGAGATCTTGCTAAAGCATTTGCTCATGTGATATCCTTTGAACCAGTGAGTGATTTCCGAGATTGTTTGGTGAAAAATGTTCCCGCATCTAATCTAGAAGTACGAGGTTGTGCGTTGGGAGAAGAAGACACTTTCATCAACATGATCATCACGGCCGAAAACACCGGACATAGTCATGTAGATACCTCTACCGTGGGACAAGGAAGCACACCCATGTATAGATTAGACAGCCTTGAACTTCCCAAAATTGACTACATCAAGATCGACTGTGAAGGCTATGAAAACACCATACTGCGTGGTGCCCAAAAAACCATCATGCGAGATCGGCCTGTCATGGTAGTGGAACACAAACGCCACAAAGATGTTGGCCATGATGATGTTGATCAAGCACTGGATACCCTGATCAGTTGGGGTGCCCACATCATCATCAATGTTCGTAACGATTACATCCTGGGCTGGCGTTAAAAAAAAGACTGGAATTTCCGCACTATCAGGCCCTGCTCACTCTGTTGATCAGTCCAGTGTGCGGCACTGAGATCCCACAACCACTGTTGCCGATCTGGCATGTGAGGTGATTCGATACTGTCAAGGTCGTGTCCGGCCACAGACCAGGCCACACAGTCTGGATCCTGGGCGATCACAGGAACCCCGGCCAAGATGCTGGCCACACAAGAACTGGAATTGAAAAACACTGATGCCCATGCACCGCGAATGTCATCCTGCAGACTGCTACCTGGCATGCTGTGACGCACATCGGGCAATGCGAGCAAATGACCAAGATCCACAGGTGCCTTGGGGTGAGAACGGATCAAGATAGGACGTTGTGTGATCCTACGTAGATGTGTAACAGTTTCTGTGGCCCACTGTGCCATGTCTATGCCTTTCATGCTCCAACCACCATCTCGCTGCAGGCACACCAAGATATGCTGACCGGATTGTCTCCATGGCAGCATGGTCAGACTCAAGGTGCGAGATATCTGGTTCCAGTGGTCGGCATCACCGTTTTGATTAGCATAGTTGTTGGTGTTGTAGTACACACCATCTAAACTGTATCTCAAGAACACGCTGTGAGCATCAGCAAACTTGAAACAACTGCCATCTATGCTCATGATCTTGTTGCCGGATCGTGCTTGCTGATCGATCACGTCTTGACGGAGCTGTATGTGAGGACCACGTATGCTGGCACCTACCCATCCTAGAATCACTGCCAGGCGTGCGGGGACCACTTGCCTTTGATCTTGCACCAGGGCTTTGAGTCCCTGTGATTCTGCACCTTTTGCAAAAGATTTCAGCACTTGAACCTTGCGGTTGCGATCGGCAATGCGTGGCAAACTGCTGAGATACACCACTACATCATGCATTGTGGTATCGCCGAAGGATGGTGGCTGCTGTGCCGTCGTGGAGTTCTTTCACTGTGAACTGATTATAACTCAAAGCACACAACCAATCTCCCAAGCATCCACGGTATAAGTCGTTGATCATGGCGAGTTGATTCCTAGATACTGGATTGGTGATGTGCCGGTTCAACGTTATCACTGGCACACCCGACCATATGGCCTCTACAGCAGCAGCACTGGAGTCGCTGATCACGCAGTACCATCGATCGGGCTCCTCCTGCAGTCTCTCATACACTGTGTGTCGAGTTTTCCTATCATTTTCTTTGGGTTTAAACACTATGCGTCGACCGGTATGACCTTGCAGTCCATCGGTTATGTGTTGTCGGAATGCTTCTGCCGTGGTCCCCCACATGCGATAATGCGATTCGCTACTGAGCACTACCAGGATGTCTCTGCCAGGTTCACGCCAGGGCTCGGGCATGCTGGGCAGCAATTTCAAACGGTCGGCGGGATATATCTTGGTCACTGCATAAGGCCTGGTATGGACGTGATCTCGGACCACTCGATGCCAGACTTTTTTCTTTTCAAGGAAGTTGGTATATCCGCTGTCCACAAAATAAAAAGGCAGATCTTGGCTGATCTTCTGTGACAGGATTTCTTCGTTGCGTATCACGTTTCTGATCACAGCCGGTGCCTGAATGATTTCCGGATGCTGGATCAGTAGATCCGGATGCTGGCATACCAATTCTGCTGCAGGCAAGAGATCTCGACCTAGAGATTTTACTGCACTGGGTGCAGAATTTTGCTTGGCCAGCAGGGCAAGATGATCTGTATCAAAACCAAATCTGTCAAAATTTTCTACCAGCCAGTTCACTGTTTTGCGATAGTTTTTCTTGTAAAAATCCAGCACCTCGGCGGTGAATTGTTCCACATCTTGATTGATGTAGTTGTTGACCATGTTGAAATCCACGGTCAACAAGCCTCGCTTGGCCAAAGTTTTTTTGCACTTGGTCATGTATCGATCAGTGTGTGTCCACAACGGGCGAGACTGGCGGAAATAACGAAACAGCAAAGTCCGGGCCAATGGCTCGGCTATCTCATCTCGATTCAACAGGATATATGCATCAGCCATTGATGATCTTCCAGCAGGTACCCTGTTGCATTTCTCTCTTGGTAAATTGGCCATAACTGAGATGCCGAAGCCAGGCTTCAACTAGATCTGGATCCAGATCTGCGAGACTGTCAATGTCCTCAATTCGGCCTGATACCTGTAATGCAGCACTGGGACCAAGGCTCACCACTGGGATGCCATGCTGTGCAGATTGTACCAGACAGTTGCTGGTCCAGGCCACCACGGCATGCACATCCTCACAGATGAAATCTTCAAAGCGGTCGTGATATTGTCTGGTATAGCGGCTGCCTGGTCTCTGTCTTATCTCGATGGGTCGATCTGTGTGCTGACGAATCAGTGCTAGTGTGGATTCTAACCAGTGCTCGCTGTCGCCCAATTGCCATGCTTCGCACACTTTGGGATGGGTAGGCACCACCACTATGCGACGGCCTCGGCGGAACTGGGTACGATCCAGACGTAGCCTCTTGAGCCTGTCATTGGGTCTGGATTGTATGGGTTGGCTGTTCTGATACTCGTTGCGAGTCACACGCCACCAGTCTTTGTAGCTCTTTCTGTTTCCAAAATATCCAGTATCTATGCAGTACCAATCAACACCTTGTTGGCGAGCACAGTTTGGTACGATGCGTTTGGTTATCCCGGCCACAGCCAAGGGCATGGTGGTGTTGGCGATGATCTCTTCTGCAGTGGCCATGCGACCTCCCAGGGGTTGCAGAAAATACTGTACGATGTCGCCTTTGCCGTAGCCTAACATGATGTCACTCGTTGAGTATCCGCCAGGCCGTGCCGTCACTCATTTCAGTGAATGTGAATTGGCTGTAACTGAGATGTCGCAGCCAGGCTTCACGTAGATCATCATCAGGGAACTTGGGATTTTCAATCTCTGCGAGATCAGTGCTGGATACTGTGGCCGCTGCGTTGGGTCCAAGACAGATGGCCGGCACCCCTTGCATGACAGCTTCCACAGCAGCCACTGAGTTGTATGTGACCAAGCAATGCACATCATCGGCCAGAGCCTGTTCTATAGTGTCCGTGGCGAATCTTTCCCAACGAGCCTTTTTTTCTCTGATAACAATGGGTCGGTCTGTGTGTTGTCGGATCGCGGCCATGGTTTCGTTCACCCAGTTCTGTTGATCTATATCCCAGATAGTAAAACTTTTAGGGCTGGGTGGTGCCAGCAATATTTTGCTGCCCTGTCGCCGTGGCAAGGTATAGTATTGCGTCCTCGACAATCGCTCTGCATCGCGATCTATCAAGGGTCTCACATCATGCACATGATCTTTGATGATGCGGAACCAAGTCTTGGTATATTGATTGCCAAAGTATCCATTGTCCACATAGTAGAAAGTCCTGTTCGCAGCTATCATGTGTTTGATAGCATTGCGGAAAGTGAGGCCACGCACGATCACAGGATTTGTCAGACTGTGGGCTTCTTCCCAACTGACCAAGGTGCCATTGCTGCCTTGTGCTAAACGATCAACAAAGGCCGACTGGCGAGCCTTGATGCCATCGTTGATGCCCTGGCGATTGATACACAACACTGTGTCTGGAGTTAGGCTCATTGGTTTGTGCGTTGTTCGCAGTGCTGTGTGAGGTTGTGTTCGCTGTGCCATTCCGCAGCCTGCGTGGTATCGGCGAACTCGTGGAAGCACGGAGTGCCTAGGGTGTAGTGCAACAATTTGGCTTCGGTGTTTTCGCCCAGTTCATCGGGCAGCCAGTTCCATTCTGGGGGCAAGGCCTGTATGCGATCGTCATCGATCCAGGCGAATCTGTGCAGGAAACTGCCAGGCTGTTTCTGCACGAAGTCGGGAGTGAGCCTGCGGTTGGGAAAAGATTGGCAATCCCACACTATGACCGATGACCAATTCTTCCTGGGATAGTCTTCGTTGGGAGCACCCATGTACTTCACGGGCATGCGTGTTTTGTAATCGTGTTTGACCACGGCCACATCATGTGCAGTCTGCAAAGATTCATAGAGTTCGATGATGTCTCCACGCACCACCATGTCTCCGTCGATGAATATGGCACGGCCTCGGAAATCCATGAGATATGGAACCAGGAAACGTGTGTACACAAAATGATTTGAGTTGTCGCCGTGTGTTTCTTTGTAGTCCGTGAACAGATTCAAAGCCACGGGTATGATGGCCACTGGTGCGGAGGCATTGCGGATGATCGAGTTTGCACACACATGATAGGCTATGGCTTCTCTGGGATCATAGCCAACGAACACAGGAATGGGTTTCATACCACCTTCCGTTCAATGTCCTCTTCTTCACAGCGTTCGCCGTACTGGATCTCCACTATTTTTAAAGGATTGGAATCTTCATTGACAAGCTGATGCCATTCGTTCAAACCAATGTGCAGATATTCATGGCGACCATAGCGGCCCTGTAGTTCGGCATCCGTGGCACGGTTCACCGTGTACACCGTGGCTTCACCGGAACTCACGAGCCAGAATTCCGCACGTCCTTGATGGCGTTGCATGCTGAGGGCGGCACCGGGATCCACAGTGAGTTCTTTGACTTTCACCCCGGCGGCTTCATGCAACACACGATAGTAGCCCCAGGGTCTGCGGGTCTGTGGTGCTTTCCACTCTTCCAGGATCCAACTTGATGAATTTTTCTTGTTATCGCCGCCCACGCCAAATCGGAACTCTAGATTGTTGTCCTGGATGTCCATTTCCGGAATGTTGTCTGGTGTGCGATCTCCACCATTGGCAAATATGATATGATCCTGAGGATAACTCTGCCTGACCATTTGGATGGCATTTTTAGCAGACCCGTCGCTGTCATCGAACTCTATGACAAAATCCACACCCACGATGTTGCGGAGGATGGTGGCACGCTCTCTGAGTGGCATGAAACTGCGACCTTTCTTGCGTGTGAGCCAGGCATCTGAATTCACACCCACTACCAGGATGTCGCCCAGTTCTTGTGCTGCTTGTAGATAAGAAATGTGTCCAGAATGCACGGGATCAAACCCGCCTGTGATCAAAACGATGTTTTGCATAGAGGTATTTATATGCCCAGATTATCCTGATCTTTAAGATTGTATCTGGTAAAGCTCTGTCAAATCCGCTGGCACAGCAGTTTCAAATTCCGCACAATTGAACTGGCTCCAGCAGATGTGTTCCCACCAAGCAGATCGATCAGGAAACTGCATGCCACCTAAATTTGATATGTCTCCCATGAGCAAGGTGGTCATGCTGGCATCCGTGGTATAGGCCGGTACTCCCAGTAAACAGGCTTCCACACAGGCCATAGTTCGCTCTCCAACCACCGCATGTGCGGCCTGCAGTTGTTCTACATAACTGCTCCATCGTGTGGGTTTGGCACCACCCATCTTTTTCCGCCATACTATGTCACCTGCCCATGACTGTCGGATCTCGGCAGTGATCCTATCACGAAACTGCTGCATGTTTTCTCCGGTGCGTTGGGTCAAAATCTCTTCCACAGGCTGTATGGCCAGCACATATGATCCTGTGCGTTGCTGCCAAGGCTGCTGTGCAGGATTAGGAAACAAGTGGGCACGGCTGTGGGGCACTGGTCGCATGGACATGTTGTGATGCCCGCACCAGGTCACTCGCCGTGTTTCTCTACGCGGAGTATCCGGCCCCCAATAGCCGTATTCGATCTCGATCCAAGGTCGACCTTCTGCGATGTATTCTCGCAAGGGACTCCACCAAGGAGCGAAATGGCTCACAACCAAGACATAGTCATCGGGCACATCCTGCAAATAATCAAATTCACGCAGTCCTCGCTGCTGCCATGGCCGGAGAGTCCATTTCCAATGTTCACCGCAGGCGTCTCGGGCAAAGGCATATTTCATGGCATGGGATAGCGAGCACGATGCTTGCTTTTGTAGTGTATGATCTTGGCTTGGCTCATGTCGTCTTTGAAACTGAAATTGTTGTACACAGCACAGGGGAATACCTGCACACGGACGCCGTGCCTTGATACCAGTTGATCTCGATCGGCTTTTTCCAGGATGATCAAACTGTTCAATGCGGACTGATCGCCGTCCAGTAGTTCCGCACGATCGGTCCAGACATCAAGGAACTTCAACATGGCCGGTGTGTTCCTTGCGAATACTATGCCGGCATTTATGGCACCTACCCTGGGGTCTTGAGCGAATTTTTCTCGCATGGTCACACCAAGATCATAGTCCTGGCATATTTCATCCACACGCTGTTGCATGATGGCATCGGCGTCCAGCCATATAACATAGTCATTGGCAGGCACACGTTCCAAAGCCCTGCGTATTAATCTAGGTTTACAAGGAATGGTGTGCAAAGGCACGTCGCTCACACGTCCCTCAAAAGGTTCTCCAAACCCTAGGTCACCAAGATCAAAAACCATGGTGGTATATCCCAGAGCTTCAGTGGTACGTCGGGCATTGGCCACATAGGGTCGGAAGCGATGATCACCGGCTATGAGCACTGTGATGTTGTTCATTTCTTTGTCTTTCTTTTGGTCACATGGAATCCCAGTTTCTCACCTTGATGATAGGGCCATTTGCGTGAGGTGAGATAATGATCAAGGCAGCTTTTATATCGAGAATTTTTCAAGTGGGCAGTGAGCCACAGGAACTCCTGCACCAGGTCTCGATCCAGGAAAGGATATCTGGTTTCTATGCCATAGTGTCCGGCCACGTATTCTTCCTTGTTGAGATACTGTATCTGCGTGCCGTCCCAGAAACTGTGCCAGGGAAAAAAGCCCTGCAAATCTTCAGGGAACATACCACCAAATCCACTGTGCTTGAATATCTTGCGACCAGCAAATCCATAATCACTAATGATCTCGTCCGCACCTTGTCCGGAGAAATACACGCGACGCTGTTCCTGCCGAGCCCGGCGACAGATGCTGGCCAAGCCTAAACTGGCCTGATCCTGTTTGATATCGTAGCGACGGCGACCATCATCATATATGAAATCCTCGCAGGATTTGAGATCTTGTTGGCTCTGTTCTACATCTGATGCTGTCATTTCATAGGCTTCTGTTTGCTTCAATCGACCCAGTCTCTCCGACAGCACTGTCATGTTTTCATTGTTGACGATGCTGTAGGCCTTGAATTCTACGGCCTGGCGATCAAGTTCGCAGGCGATGGCACCGGAATCATAGCCCGAACTCATGCCCACGAACATGCCGTGTTGTGTGTTTCGGGTGCGTTTGCTGATGCTGCGTTCAAAGGCCTCTGCCCAGGCATCAAACGAAGTGCGATGCTGGCGTAGATCAAATTCATGATTAGTCACTTGCTGTGTCTGTGCCAGCGTATCAAGATCGAACATCATGGTGGTGTTGGCAGCGAGTTTGCGGGCATGACTCAAGCCCAGGCCTTGTACCTGGCTTTGATATGAGGCCACACACCAGGTGCCGGCTTGCATGGCGTACCACAGAGGTTTGCAGGCAAAGGTATCAGTGGCCATGACGATGCGACGCTGCCGAAAATCCACAATGCAGATAGCAAATTCACCGTCGAGGTGCCGAGCGAAATCTGTTCCGTAATGGTTGTATACATCTAGGATGCATTCTCCATCACTGGCATACAGGCCAAATTCTTGATAGTTATAAATTTCACCGTTGAACACGCACACCACGTCGCCGTGCTCTATAGGCTGTGGTCGTATGTTGCCAGTGATGTGCAAGAGATTGTGCAGGAAAGTGATGCCGTGCCTGGTTTCTACTGTGGTCATGTCTGGACCACGACGCTGACACGATTCATTGACATCGGCCACACCGGGCAAATTGGTCACTCCAAATCCACACATGTCAATCCTTCACAAACAACATTCCGGTATCTTTAATATGATGTGCCTTTGTTGAGGAAGCTATCCGTTTTATTTCTTGCGAATCTGCAGATAATTCTCTATATCCTCTGTCAGCCAGATGAGCGATCCAGTACGAGGTGAGCTGGCAGTTAACATGATGATGTCCTTCCTGCCCAGGCAACCCGTGTGTCATAAAAAGATATGTTCCTGAACAAATAGTATCTAGTAGATTATCGAGGTATCGTTCGTCTACGTGCTCAACTACCTCTATGCAATTTACTAAATCTACTGTTTTATGATAGGAATTTTCGGTTAAATCACATAGCACAGTTGGATATACAGCATTTTTTACATTGTCGTCAAGACCATCAACTGCTGTGGTTTGCAAACCATGGTCTGAGAACCACTTCGCTGCATGCCCTCTTCCAGAGCCAACATCCATCACAGATTGAATATTGTATTTTTCAACAATATAATTCCACACTGCCGGACAATAAGTGCTGGGATTTACTTCTATAAAATTGCCGCCCAGATGTGGTTTGCTTGGATCTAGTGCTTCGGTGTATTTTTTCTTTTTTCCCATTTTTACCCAGTTTTTGTAATTATAAGAGACGAATCATCACCGTCTTGGAATTGATATGAATCTTTTTCCACTGAACCGAAAAATTCATCCACTGCGGATTTCTGGCCTTTCCAATAATGATAATCATCGATGATGATGATACCGCCAATTGATACCAACCCATAAAACTTTTCCAACTCAATCTTTGTAGATTCATACCAATCGGTATCCAATCTCATGAGAGAAATTTTTTCGGGTATGTTTTCTTTGTGTTGGAGAGTATCTTCAACCTTGCCAACTATGAGATTGGTATAATTTTTGTATTCGGTCGAAATCAAATTTAAAGTAGACTCAACCACGTCTATGGTAGCTTTACACCAGTCAGCACAACCCGTTTGGTCGTTTTTGGTATTTTCAAACTCTAAAATAGCAGATTCATTTTTTGTGCTTACGTCTTTTTCCGTTGGTTCCGACATTCCTTGGAAGGTATCATAGACCCAGAGTTTTTTATCAAGGTGGTGTGCAACAATATAGTCTAACATCAGTGCAGCCAATCCTCCTCTATATGTGCCGCACTCTACAAAGTCTCCTTCAATATTTTTGGAAAAAATATAAGATAGGTGTGCGTCTAACTCTTGTATCTTGCCTTTGGTAGTCATAGTGTTACGCCTGACGACTTTGTTCAAATCTTGTCTGCGTTTATCTGCTAAATTTTCCAATGATTTTTTATCCATTCTGTATGCTCCTTTGCCAGTGATGGATCGCTTTTTCCGGGAAACAAGATTATCTTTGCGTCGGCGGGCAAAACATCATAAAATTGTTTGAAATCATACACACCATCTTGGTTTGTAAAAACATCTTGATTTTCCCCTAAAACGTATTGTATCCATGCTTGATCTGATCCCACGTATCCATGATTTTTCCTCAAATCGTCCAGAATCGCTGGAGATTCTGTTTGATTGAACTCCTCCCAAACTTGGGTCCTGCTTCCTGTTACCAATGACAATAACCCTCCGTTGTATTTTTGTTTTTGATTGTTAGGACGAAATTCATTTATGATAAAATCTTCTTCTCGTGATAATATGCTATCGATGTTGCCGGTTATGACACAATCCAAATCTATGCATACTAATTTCTCTCCAAATAAATCTCTGGCTTCTTTGGAAAATATCCACAATCTATTGTAGCATCCTCCAAGATGATTATAAATGTCCCACAAAGGAATAATTTTTATGTCGGCGTCTATGCCTTCAGGATCATCTGTGACGCAAATAGGAGTGAAAGATATGCTGGTATTTCTCTTTATAGACCTAAACAAAATATTCACATGCTCCGGCCCATACTGCACTTTGGTTTTCAGTTTGTATCCTTGCGTGCTTTTTTTCCATTTGAATGTGACTATGCTTAAATTCATGATTTCTGCAGAACAGCTGTAAAATTACCGCCGCCCTTTTTATCCTCGAAAAAAAGAACATCAAAGTTATATTTGTTTTTAAGCCACCCAAACAACACCTCAGGATCACATACCTCATAAGGCAGTCCTGCCAACCAGTCGAGAGAATCATGAAATTTGTTCATTCCTCGGCCTTTTTTGACTTTAAACATTTTTTGCCCGCATCTATTGTATAACATATCCACCTTGGTTTGATTGTCTGCGAACTTAAATTGATATTTTTCGTCGAGTTCTCTTGATAATGTTGGGCCGCTTCTGTACAAGGCAACATGGAACAATCCACCGGGTTTGACAGTTAAAACGCTTTTCCTAACAGCATCCCACATGTTTCCTGTGTGATGAAGCACACCCCAAGAGTAAACTATGTCATGAGATTCTTGGGCAGCTATGGAATCATCTAAATCAAATATATTGCACTGGTGAACAGTCCAGTCAATTTCGTTGCCTTGCCAAAACTTATCTTTTGTGTACTGTGTGGCTTGTACCGAGTATGGATCTATATCTAAACTCGTAATCTTAGAGCATCCTAATCTTGCGAAAGACAAAGACGAAAGTCCCGACCCGCAGCCAACATCAAAAACTGATTTGCCTGACAAATCTATTCCTATGCGATTATACAGTTCTTTGAGATTGTTGTGATGAAACCCAATGATTTCCTCATTCATTCTTTTTTGAACAAAATCCAACCAATTAAATCCAAATGAGAATTCACCATCATTTCTAACCTGCACTCCGTCTTCAGTCATGTTGGTAAGAAATTGCCTGAATTGCTCTATGGTGATCGTGCTTGACGTATTTTCTTGTTGCATGCTATTTCCTAAATTATACGAATGCAGCCAATATATTAGCCGGCCGGGCTGCATCTAAAAACTCAAATTTATAATTTGAATTAATTTCTAAGATTTTGTTTTTGACTTGGTCCAATGTGATTTTATCATGTTTTGGCCTTCCAAAACAATTCAAATCGTCGATTAAAAGTGTGTGATTTTTGATGAAATGATATTTGATCATTTCTAATTCTTCCAGGATAGGACAGTTTTTCGCTAATTTTGTTCCGTATTGAGAACTTACATGTGCATCTAACCAAAATGTAGCAGTGTTAGTTAATTCATGGATTACCTTCTCTAGCAATTTTTCTGAATCTCCTAAATAAGAAATCACTCGATTTTGTTTGATTTCACTGGCAAATCTTATTTGCACTTTTTCGTATAAATGTGGATGTATCTCTATTGTGTAGCATTTTTCAAAACCGGCTTGCAAGGCACATTGCAAACCGTTGCCTAAAAACGTTCCTGACTCAACAAATATCTTATTATTAAATTTTTTAAGATGACTTAATAAATTATCATAATAGATTTTTACATCGCCCTGGAAATTTTCTGTTTGTTCCCAGGGATTCATTTTGGATTTTCCCCAACATCTGAATCATTATGATCGAAATCAAGTTCTGTACTGTGTATCATAGAATAAATTTTAGCCCAGGATAAAAAAGAACTGCTGGTTTTTTTGATGCTGATATTTGTTCTTGACAATATTAATAAATCTACAAAAGCTTCTACAACCGATTGTCTGGATCTTTTAACATTGTATGAAAATTCTCTACCTTGGTTATCGGTTATAGGAGTGGTCCATTCACCATCAACAAGTTTTTCCACATAACTTGTCTTGGGATAAATTTTTACATTACTTAACTGCTTTAGTTTTTCTTCGGTGTATTTGTCGTCGGAACAGATAAAGTAATCAGTGTCTTTATCTTCTATGATTGATAAAAAGATTTGATCACTATCTAATTGTTTTTTATGATCAGTTTTCCTGATATGGATCCCTTTTGTTTTCGTGCTAATGGCATGCTTTGTACAAAACAATTCAACTGTTGATAATATATGCGGTAGGATTTTCAAAGTTATTAATTTTTTTACTATGGCATCTTGTGAGAAATAATCCGGAAGTTTGTTATGGAAATACACAATATCTTGTGTCATATCTCGGATGCAGTTCAAGGATTCCAATGAATGTTCGAAAGTGTGCCTTGGCACTGTTGTTGTTTGATTGTCGTGAATAAGATAAATTTTTCCATCATCTAAGATCAAGTCAGTGATTCCTTTGTCCATAGTTTGCAAATTTGAAACAAACAGATCTTCAAAGGAACATCCGCACCAATTATTTATTGGCCAACAAATCACTGGCACACACCCAATCTGTTCTGCAGCCACTAATCCACCTATCAAACTATTGAATCTATTACCCAATCCACCGTCGGCAAGGATGTACATTTTGCGGACAGAATCTGTCAGAGATCGGTTATAACTCAAAAGATCCCGTGTGGCTCTGGGATCTAGGCCTGTGCTTTCAGCCCAGGCAGCCCAGGCGTACACATCCTTGGGCAGGCATTTGGAGTTGGCACCTCGATGTTCCGGATACACAAAGGTCCACCAGAGGTTCATCCGGGGATCGTCACCATACACAGCATCTCTGATGGTGTAGTAATCCACACCGGCTGCCTTGCAGGCATCGTAGAGCTCCTGGCATTGTAGCACTTTCCAGAAGATGGCACGATTTTCTGTGAGTTTGATGATTTCTGCTTCGAGATTGGTCACTTGCCTGATAGTGACATTGGCATTGTACACAGTGGCATAGCAATCTATGACTTTACGACGATCTTGGGGATCACCGCCCAGGATCATGAACTGTCGTTCTTTCATGGCCAGCATGGGATGGTTGGGCGATTCGCCCAGATATTCGGGCTGTACTACGATGCGTTTGTTGTATTTCTCGGCCATGGCATCAGCAAAGCCCGGCTGCGTGGCAGATCTCAACACAATCAACGATGATAAACAAGAGGCAATGGCTGCTTCTACCGCGGAGCAATCCAAGTGTTCACCATCCCAAGGTGTGGGCACTGCCAAGAACACTATGTCACATTCAGGCAGAGGATCTTGGTACTGCTCTATATTGATATCATGGATGGCTGCGTCGGGGAACAACAAATGGGTGGCTCGGCCCACCCAACCATATCCTACGATTCCTACTTTCATTGCGATTGATCCTGGACTTTGTATGACAGTAGTTAGTCCAGATCACTATCAGTGTTTTGCGAAACTCTGCAGACTGCGATCCAGCCAAGGCAGCACCAAATCTCGCTGGCGTAGATAACCATGCCGTCGCACACTGGCCGCAGCAGATTCCGGCAACAAGCCTTGATCAGCTAGATCATACCATCGAGTAGTGCGTGGCTCCAGGGGTGCCTGCTGGCCTTTGTACACCGCGGCGTGCAACCATGGATCTTCGGGATTTTTGCGGAAAAACCCGCCAGCACAATCCCAGCCCGATACGGCCAACACATGTATGAGATTGGTCATGGTCCAGTGCCAATAGCAACCATCTCGCTGGTCAAACGCCTGTGAGTTGAACTCCATGTTGGTGGTCTGGGGCAGGATCAACACCAGCATGCCCGAATCAGAGGTCGCATCACGCCATTGTCTCAGCGTGGTAAAAGGATCGATCACATACTGGAATGCGTCGTGGCACCATATCATGTCATAACGACGTTTGTGTATGATGATAGGCTGTTCAAAATCCTGTGGTTGGTATTGTATGTTTTTGTAACGATGTGCCATGGGCAAAGATGCTGGTTGATCTATGCCGGTACACCGGATGTTTAAAGGTCGCGGTGTTTCATCTCTGGTGGTGCGTGTGGCCCACCATTCTAGATCCAGCCCTGAACCGCAGCCCATGTCTGCCAAGGTACCAATGCTTTCCATGAAATCGTCAAATTCATAGAAAGTTTCCAAAGTCCGCCGGCTGTGAGTATGACTGGCTTCAGGGCTGGCAAATACAGTAGACATCATACCTGGATGTCTTCCATGCCTGCTGTGCGTAATCGCACAATGTGGCCCATCTGCCATTGCTTGGTGTCCAGACCTTTCATGATGCCCAACCAACGATTACGCAACAAGGCCACTTCGTTGATGATGGTTTCAAAGTCGATCACCTCATCTTCACCGTCCACATACTTTTCAGCATCTCTGGCTGTGAGTGCCCGTGCATAGTTTTCCAAATATTTCTGGAAATGCCTGCGACGGATACGTCGCAACTGTATGTTCAAGTAGTTGAGTATGGCTTCTACTTCTTGCAGTTGGTTAAAACGATGCTCGGTTATGCCCGGCAATTCTTTGATGTTGATCTCAACATAGCCACCTATCCTGCACTCTTTTTTTGCTTCTGAGAGTTCATGCTCGTAGTAGGCAATGAAGTCAGGAATGGCACCGAGATCTGCAGTGATGCGACTATACCACATGATCAATATGAATCATCGTAGTCGTCTTCTTCCTCTTCGTCGAGGTCTTCTTCTGTGTCATCGAGATAACTCTGTAGAGCACGTTTGATATCGCTGTCGCTTTTGAATGCCGATCTTATTTGTTCGGCATCGTAATCATTATCTATCAGCACAGACACTAAACTATCAGCGGCGTCTGCTCGATCCACTGTGCTGATATATCGTTTGAGTTCGTTCCAGATATCATGTGATAAATCCACGGCCATGTTATTATTCCTCCTCGGGCTGGTCTTCGGCTGTACTTACCACGGATTTCTGATTTTGGAAGTCGGCCATGACCTTGTCCAAGCAGCCTTCTTCATTTGATTCCCAGGCCTTGCGGAACTGCTTGATGATCTCGCCATCTGAGGTCACGAACATGAGCCTGTTGCCGTCTTTTTTCAACAGACCTTTTTTCTCGGCAAGATCTACCAGGCCGGAATAAGGATTCATGCCTGTTTCGTAAGGAATCTTGACTTGTACACCTTCAAAGGGTTTGGCATACCTGGTCTTCATTACTTTACAGCCGGCTCGTATGCCCATGACATCTGAAATCTTGTTGCCGTCTTCATCTTCTTTGAGTTTCATCTTCTTCATGGCCACCACGATCGAAGATGCATAGATAAAACCTTGACCACCTGAAATCTTGTCGTCGGGATCAAACATATCCTGGCTGGCATAAGTGTGATTGGTACATACCAGGCCCACGTTATAACTGCCGAACATGTTCACACAGTTACGCACCAGAGCAGTAAGTGCCTTGGGTTTGCGACCAAGATCGCCTTTCATTTCACCTGCATCAAACTGGTTTACATCGGTGGGCGTGAGCAACATACCCAGGCTGTCTATGACGAACAAGACCTTGGGACGTTCGCCATCGGGCAGAGTCTTGTAATCCTGCATGAACGTGGATATGGTCTTGGCCACGTCGTCGATCATGGCCATAGAGAGTTTCAAAAGTTTCTTTTCATCTGTGTCCACGCCCAAGGCCTTGAGCCAGTCCTCGTCAAGAGCGTTCTCGCTGTCGATTAGCACCACGAAAATGCCTTGCTCCTGTGCGTTCTTGATGATGTTGCCTGAACAGATATAGCTCTTGCCCGCACCTGATTCGCCAGCGAACACAGTGACCTTGCCCAGTGGAATGCCTCGGTTGAAATCACCGGATATGAGATAATTTAGAGCATAGTTACCGGTACTGATCCAGTCGGTGGGATCGTTGAAACCGATAGAAAGTCCATCGATACTTTTGGTTATCTCCTTGCGGAATTTGCTTACGTCAAACGGTTTGGCCATGATTGTTTCCTTGTTGTAATGAGTATAATTCTGTGAAAATCCTACTGCTGTCTATATTCCTGCGTTGATCCATGATAGCGAGTTGTTCCAGTGATCCTATTAGATTCCGTTCAAAAGGTTGCTGTATGTAATTTAACAAATTCTGCAGACTTTGTTCTAGTAGATATCCAGGATGATCATTGATGCGAGATTCCAATTCATCTTGCACTAATTTTAGCACATAATCTGGTAAATGTCTGATGTTTAGGTAAAGAGGGCCTAGCAAAGCACCTGCTATAAAACTGTTGGCATGGAATCCCAATGATCTGAGATAATCGATACATTGGAAAATACTGCGATAATTCAGGAGGAAATGCAACATGTTGAATGAAATCTTGTGATCCAGACCCCGGATCGACGAGAGGTTATCCAAAAAGTCTTGCCATGCCCCGCCGTACCGGATGTATTCAAACTCTTCGGCCATGGACTCCACGCTTACGGTCCAATGTACATTTTTGAATCCGCATATCAAATCAAATATCTTGGTATCTACCTTGCTGAGATTGGTATTGATGCGTAGATTCACCGTGGGATTACGTTGTTTTAAAAGTTCTAAAAATTCTAGATTTTCTTTCATCAACAAAGGCTCACCACCAGCAAGATACACATGCTTGAGATTGGCAGCATGATCAAAGATATAATCTTTAAACTGCTGTATCTGTTGTGGATCTGGTCGCACAGGCCGGATATCCAATTCGCTGGCCCATTGGCTACTGAAATCAGAGGAACAATAAACACATGCAAAGTTGCAAAGATTACTCCATCTCACATCTATAGTTTTGAGATCGTGATTTCCTTGCACATAGGTAGATGCAGGTACATGTTTTAGTTCTCGTATGTAAAATATTCTGTCACTGATAATGTCAAAACTTTTCTTGCCATTCTCAAGATCGTAACAGGGATGACAATCAGATCCGGGCCGATCTTTCAGCATGCTTTGTTGTGTTTGTTGATTCACGGGCCCAGACAATATTTCTTCGATATTGGTATCGCGAATATTGCCAAGACGACCTGCACTGCGTATGCAATTCTTTACAGTACCATCAAAGTTGTACATTAGCCCGGTCCATGGCATAGGGCAGAATACCCCATTGGTCAGCATCTGTTTAGCGTTCATACCGGTCTTGGTGCTAGAGAAATTTCCGGAATCACGAGATCAGGAGCCGCTGTCTCAAACAATTTTACGAGAGTTTCTGCCCAATGATCGACATCGGCAGCGGGTGGGACTGTTTTATCCGCACTGGTGGCCACGTTGCCTGGTCTAACCAAGGTGATATTGATTTTTACCTGACGATTACGTATCTGTCGTATGGATTCTTCCAAGGCGACTTTTTGTATCCGGTAGAGATCCATGTCAAGTCCCGGTAAAGAGCTCGTGGGTTGTTGTGTCATCATTGTAGAAATAACCATGATGTGTTTGCGTGTACCTTGCCATCGCCGGGCCATTTCAAATAGCAATTCAGTCTGTGCAAATCCATCCTGTGCATTATTGATCCACATATCGCAGGGTTCGATCTGTTGAGATATCTTCATGATGTTACGGATATTGTCACCGTGACGTTTGCTCAGACCGATAATCTCATGTCCTCGTGAATGATAACTGTTTGCCAGAGATTGTCCAATACCTGCGGTGTGTCCCGTTATCGCTATCTTCACGTGATACCTCTTAATTGTTTTTGCTCGCGTATATATTCGTCTCGAGCATGCACATCTGTATTATCTACTGATAATTCCCACGGCGTCTTGAGATAGGCATAACTGTGATCAATGTCATGTTCCTGAGCAAAGCATTGGATATTGGGCAGGTCCTCCTCATTTAACACACTGACCGTGGTCCATAAATTTAATTTTATCGGCATGGATTTATAAATCATGAGATTATTGAAAAATGTCTGCCAGGTTATGGGCCAACGCAATAATTCGTGTACCGAACCGATTCCATCGCAACTGACTGTGACTGTGACTTCTATACCGCGATCAACGATATCCGTCAATTCAGTCAGTACGGTGCTACAGTTGGTATTGAGTCGTAGGGTCCGGAGATTAGGGGGCAGATTTTTCAATATGCTTTTATAGTTTTTGCTGTAGCTGGGTTCACCACCATTGATATCCAGATGCACTATGCGGTCCTGTGGTAATGATAAAAAATTGTTGGAATTGTTAACCATGGGAAATGCACGACCTTTGAGGCTGCCTATCCTGGTACTTAAATTCTCATTGCAGGTCAAACAGGCTGCATTGCAGAGATTATCCAACACACCGCCCACCTGCAGATAATCCTGTTGAGATGTTTGTTTATCTAACTCAATGGCATACATCCTGATACTGTTGGGTTCGGTCTCTTGGCATCTTTTACACTCAGAGGGCCATTGATCTTGTGCCATCTGATCTTTTATCTGTTGTAACCATGAACTAGACTCCATGTCCTCTAGAGTGCTGAATTGCGGAGCATTGACCATGTGCCCGCAACGACTCACAGTGCCATTGGAGTTGAAACGCACAAAATGATCAAGTCTTGGGCAATACATTTTGTATGATTTGAGGTAAACTAGATATTATCAAATCCCAAGTATCGGAATGCGTTGTTTGATAATGATCTAAAAGCTGTGACCATGTGAGAGTGTGACCAGCAAGATCTAACAAAATCTGATCCACAAAAAACCACAGTTCCATATTGGGATCGTCATATAATAATTTTTCTGCAAAGTCACGAGACAATTTGTTTATTTCTGGACCTTCCATATATGTGGTAGCATGTTTGAGATCATTGAGATTTCTAATTCTCAGTTGTGTATCAACGTCTAGATATCTTGACAGATTCACCAGCCAAAAAAATTGTGGTAAGAAATGACGATTAAGAAATTTGTATCGTTTGACGAACCATAAAGAAGATTGTCTATCCAATTCAGGATGATCTCTGTGTAGGAACTCTAGATAGGTATGCACTCCGCTGATGTACCTTGATCGGGCATTTCGGATATAGATGTCTATCACAGGCAAAGAAGCGATATCATTATTGCGATAAGATATGGCACCATTTTGTTCTTCTTTACGCAGACTAGAACTGCCATTTTTCTGTATCCAATAAATCCATTGATTGCAGGATGACAGATGCGTCACCCTGCAATCTTCTGGAAACAGTTCTACATCTATGGGACAAAACATCAGGTCTTGGCTTGGCGTGCCCTGATCATGGCCAGGATGTCCTGAGCGTTTTGTCCACCAGCAGCAGGTTTCACGACCGGTGCTGTGGCAGTGGGTGCATCGTCTTCGTCAAACGAACTTGTAGCAGGTGCTACCACCGGGGCCGCAGGAGCTGCTACCTCTACTGTTGCTGTGGCCGCACTAGATCCACCGGCGGGTGCTGACACACCTGCGGGGCGGAAGTACTGGCTCCAGCGATCAGGATCGTAAGGTTTGCCGTCTACGGATGCTTCGAACATCTCCTTCATGACCTTGAGTTCAGTGTCCGAGGGTTTCTTGGGCAGGAACTCTGCGAGATCAAAAAGTCCATGTGCCGCGAGGGCAGCCTGTTCCGCCTCTGTGAGTGCGGATTCCTTACGACTCCATTTGGAAGTCGAGTAGTCTGCGTAGCCACCTTTGGAAGTCTTGGTGATACGGAAATCCAGACCACGCAACAAATCTGTTGGTAATTCTTCCAATTCAGGATCCATCAAGGCCGACTTGATGATGGTGAAGATCTGCGGACCAATGATGAAACGCCGGATGGGATTCTCTGGTGTGCGATCTTCGGAGAGAGGATTCTCACGCACGAAGCCTTGGAACACATAACTGCGTTTTTTCCAATACTTGCGACCCATGTCCTCCAGACTTTTGTCTTTGAACCAGCCACGAACTTCGGCCAGGATCGGGCAGGCGTCGCCCCACATCTCTACGCAGGGCACTTGTACCTGGACCTGTTTGGAATCCATTTCGCCTTTGATGCCAGCGAATGGCAGTTTGATCATGGCCCGCTCTGCCCAGAAGAATGTGTTCTTGGCATTGCCA
>Ga0247834_1002592_pt1 | contig 26787 bp, 26 predicted proteins | sample LaCruzMarch2015__8_FD_187118 | JGI IMG/M metagenome (GOLD analysis project Ga0247834, IMG submission 187118) | Freshwater microbial communities from meromictic Lake La Cruz, Castile-La Mancha, Spain - LaCruzMarch2015_12m | ecosystem: Environmental > Aquatic > Freshwater > Lake | place: Spain...
AAACAACTTAGTCTTTTTAAATTATAACTAATTATATTTTTTAATTATATTTTTATTATAAAAATATAATTTATAGTTAATTTGTATTTTTAATTCTATTTTTATATACAGTATAAGATAAAAATATACCAAAAAAGTTTTTAGAAAATAAATCTAATATATTATACATTATATTTTTATTTGTATATGATAATAACGCTGCTACTCCATATATACTCCAAAATATTAGAAAATAATAATATAATAATTTTATTTCTTTCTTTTTACTTTCATCTTTTAATTCATTATCTATATTCTTTATATATTTATCATATATAATTAAATAATATGTTATAAATGGTATAAAACCTAAATATACTGATGTTTTTGTATCTATTTTATTTATCTCTCCTAAATATCCTAAATATAACATCATATAATTTAATACTATTACTTTATTTATAACAAATTTATTTTCTATATATATTTGTTTTAATGTTTTTGTTGGTTCTTTTAAATGAACTATATAACATATTAATGTAAATAACATTATAGGAGTGCTTAATGACCAATCATAATATCTAAATTTAGTTATATTATCAACAGTATGAAATGATTTAACTAACCAGATATAAAATATACCTTCAATAATTTGAACAACTAATTCTAAAAATAATAATTGTTTTAAAATAGATAATTCTTTAGGTATATCTATTTTTAGAGCGAAAGCATCAATTATACCAGTTATAATTTGAGCACCTAAAGATAATTTAGCAGTTTTATTTATAAGAGATTTATTAGTAATTTCCATTATTTATAATTATAAAAATATTTTTTATATTTTATCATTATTTTCTATCAAATTGGTTTTTTCATCTTCTTCTTTTTTATTTAAAGATATATGATCACTACCCGTTGAAGATTCATCTTGAATTTTATATGAATCTTGTATTATATAAACATCGTTAGCATTTTCTGTTTGTATTTGTGTTTCTATTTTTTGTAATTGATTATCTTCTTTTGCAAACATAGTATATGATTCTTGTTGAGTAAATGTATCTATTTGATTTTGTAAATTTTCATTAGATGTTTTTGTAACTTCAAATATAGGTAATGTATCAATATTTAATTTATCTAATAATTGATTTAATTCTAAACTATTTTTTTTATGCATTCTTAATGAATATAATGAAAATTGAAATGTTGCTAAACTTACGGTGCTTAATGTTCCTGCTATAAAACTTAATAATTTATCATCATAAACACCAGCAGCAAAACTTATAACTCCAGATACAGCTAATAAAATTTTAGATAAACTTTCAAAAACATGACCAGAAATCCTCCAACATTTTCTACCTTTAATAGTTTCATTAACATCAATAAAATAAGATGGTTCAACTAAATCTTTTAAAATTTTTTCTTTTAATAAATCACCAACTATTATTTTTTCTTGTATTTTAGACATTTTATTCATAAAAAGATAATTAATTGAAAAAATTACTTTTTATATTATAAATTATAATATAAAAAATGTGTTCCATTTCTCATAATGAAACTGTTTATGATATCGATTCTGATTATGAAGAAAAAAATGATCAATTTAAAAATAAAGATAATATAGAAGAAGGTAATGATTATACAATTGATAAACATGGTAATATTATATATGGTAAAAATTATATAGGAGCAGCATTATTATCTAAACAATCATTAGGTTTAACTGTTGATAAATTTATTGAAAATTATTTAAATATAGAAGAAAATATAAGATTAGAATTTATTTCTAATCAAAATAGAAATTATATTCCTAATTATTATATAAATTGTATTATAAATACGTTGGATGAATATGAAAAAAATAAAGATTTATCCTATTTAGAAAGTAATTTAGATAATATGATTTCAAGGTATTTTAAAGAAGAACATTATAAGTCTTCATATAATAAATTACAATTAAAACATTTATTAGAGATTTATAGAAAATTAGTAGATTTAAAAGAATCTAAAATTCCATCAATGGAAGAATTTTTAAATTCTAAAATTACAAGAAAAAGTATTTTAAAATATAAATCTATTTATGAGGATTATATTGAAGAAAAAAATATTAAAACTATATTAGATTATATTCAACAAAATATATTTCATCAAGTATTAATTAAACCAGATATTAAAAAGATTCAAATATTTATAAAAAATTTAAAAATAGAGGTTATTAAAACTGAAAAAATGATTAATAAAGTGATAGAAAAATTAAAAGAAAAGTTTATTGATTTTGAAATATGTTTAGATCCTATGAAAACTTATATTTATATAGATTGGTCTTAAAATAATTTATAAATAAGTTATTATTAGTTTTTAATTAAAAATAAATTATAAATTGAATATATATTAAAAAACCTAAATTTTTTTAGGTTAAAATAAATAAAATAATTATATACTTTAAAATGAAAGATATTATATGTTTAATAAATACAGAGTCCTTTATAAATAATTAAACTATTTTTATTTAAAAATGAATTATATATAATTCATTTTTTAACATCTTTTTGATATATATCTTAAGGTTAAATTTTAACCTGAAAATATATCTAAAATATACTAAAAAATTAAATTAAAAATTTTAATAAATTTTTTTTTCTAACACACAAATTTTTAGACTGACCCTGATAATTTAATTTAAATTTAGTTTTTATAAATTAATTTGTTTTATTATTAATATTATTATCATTTATTATTATTTACTTATTTTATTATTATTAAAAAATAAAATAAAAGAGTGAATTTATTATTGAATATTTATTAAAAACATTAAAAATCCATAAAAATCCATAAAAATCCATAAAAAAATATGAATTAAATAAATATAATATAAATTTATATTATAAAAATGACTGAATATATATGTAATTTTTGTAATAATAGTTTTTGGAATAAAACGAATTTAGATAAACATAAAAAAACAGCTAAATATTGCTTAGAATTACAAAAAATTAATATTGAATGTAATACTAAATCTAATACTTACAAATGTAATTTTTGTAATAAAGAATATTTAAGAAAAGATATTTTAGATACACATTTATTAAAATGTAAAACTAAAATAAAAAATGAAAATAAAAATAAAGAAGAAGAATTAATAAAAAATATAAAATTAATTGAAGAATATAAATTTAAATATAAAGAAAATGAAATTAAATATGAATTAGCTAATAAATCAAATATAGAATATTTAAATATAATAAATGAACAAAAATTAAAAATAAATGATCTTGAAAATCAAATTAAAATTTTATATGATAAAATTTTATCATTAGAATCTAAAACTAATGTTATTAATATTAATTCTGTTATTAATAATCTAACTCCTCTTACTGACTCTCATATTAAAGAAACTGCTTCTTTATTACAAACTAAAGATATTATTAAAGGCGCTGAATCTCTCGCTATTTTCGCTAGAGATCATTCTTTTAAAGATAGAGTAATTTGTACTGATGTTACTAGAAGAAATTTTATTTTTAAAGATGAAAATAATAATATAATTAAAGATCCTAAAGGAGTAAAAATAACCAAAAAATTTATAGAAAATAATAAACCAGAATTAATAAATTTATTAACTCAATATAGTTTAACATTTTATAATGAAAATAGTTTTATGGATATAAAACATAAATTAGAGATAGATCATTGTTTAGACGCGATAAGAAGTGGAGATATAAGTTATAATGTTCATAAATATAATAATTTTGAAAAGATCTTTACAACTTGTTTTGGTAAATTTGTATTTAATAAAGAATATAATATAGTTGATAATAATTTATGTTTAGATACAATGGAAGAACAATCTCAAATAGAATTAAAAAAAAATGAATAATTTTCCAATTGGAAAAATTAATTTTATAAAGAAATATTAAACATATTTTTTAAAATATGTTTAATCACGTTGTATTTAAAAAGATAACTAAATGATCTTTATTTTAAATAATATAAGAAGACATAATATCAGTTAAGTCTTTTATACCAGATACATTTATATTTAAAAGTGTAATACTATATTTATTTCTATATTTCTTTTTCAAGAAAAGAATAAATCTTTTAACTACAAACATTATCTTATTATATTTTTGTTTAGTATATTTTATACCATGAATAGAATATTGATTGTCAATTTCTCTATTAATAATTGCTGGCCCGTTAAGTCTATGAAGTTTACCATTATAATACCATAATTCTCCTAAAGTAGTAATTACTGCAGGTTTATTTTCTCTATGATAAACACCATTTCTATACCACATTTTAATTCTATTGTTATGATTTACAGCAGGACCATATAAATTATTAAATTTACCATCAGAATTATAATAAAATATAGACCAATAACCAGTATTAATATTATTTTGAAGTTTCATAATACAGTTATCATTTATTTTAATTTTGTGTGAAGTTAGATCAGACATTATTTTATACTTTTGCATAAAATATAATTTTATGTAAAATTAAAAATAAAATAAAAAAATCAATTAATTTATATCTAATAAAAACTCTGTCCTTTATAAATCAAATATAATAATTTAAAATCAAATCATTTATATCTTTATTTTTATTATATAATTTATTTATATTTAAAATAGATTTAATATTATTCTTATGATTTTGTATTTTTAATAAAAACTCATTTTTATTTTTATATTGATGATCATCAATATAATATTTATTTTCTATTGAATATTGATTATATTCCTCAAAATAATCTTGATGAACCATAACTGCAAAATCATATAAATTATGTAATTTACCATTTCTATAATATTTATATATTGTTTGATCATCAAAAATTTTATAATAAAAAGCAGGTCTATTTAATCTATCTAATTTATTATTTTTATAATGATATTCTTCATAAAAATTATCATCACTAATAGTAACAACTTTAATAATATTATTATATTTATCAAAAAAATAATGTTTTGTTTTTAAATAAGAACAATCATTATTATTATTATTACAAGATGTATTAATAATATAAGAGGATTTGTTCTTTTTAAAAACTATCTTTTTACTCATTTTATTATACCTAAATTATATAATTAAAAATAAGTTTTTTTAAAAATCATTTAATTAATTGTTTTTAGAGTTATAACTTTAAGTTTTTCAATATTATTAAAACCACAAATTTCATTTTTTATATTGTTATCTGTTAAATTATAAGGATAAATATATTCAATATTTTCATTTTTTATTATTTTAAATTTATTATTTAATCCTAATAAAATTTCACTTTCATTTGGTACTGCAGATATACATGGTAAAAATAAAGCTTTAGTTCCTTTAGTTAAAATAAATCTTTTTAATATTTTTGGATTTTCTCCAGAAAAATTTAAAGCAATATCTAAATTTAATGTTGTAGATAAAAAAGTATTATTTATAAATAAATTATTCATTTTATCTTCAAAAAAGATGGAACTAATACCTCTATAAACAACAATATCATTTTTAATAGGATTAGAATTATCAAAAATTTTATTTAAATCATTTTTATAATTTTGAAGACATTCAAGCCAAAATTTTTTATTAAATATAAATTTATTTGTGACAATAAAATAATAAAATTCTTTTAAATGATTACATATATAGATATCAATATTTTTTTCTTTATTTAAGTTTTCCTTCAAAAAAATTATTTTCATTTCATCGAAAAATAAATATAAATTATTTTTAATTTCTTGATCTATACTTTTAATTAAATAATCATTTATATTATCTTCTGATATTTTTTTTATTAATATATAACATGCATTAAAAAATAATGGAAAATAAATAAATTCTAATTTAATATTTTTATCTTCATTACTTATATTATTAGAATAGTTTTTATTTTTATCTTTTTTTAATTTAAATATTTTAGTAAATTCATCTATAAATTTATCTATAAAATATTTAAATTTAATATCATCTTCTTTCCCTTCTATTTGTTTATTTAAAAATAAATAATCATTAAAATAATCTATATTATTTAATAAATAATTATTAATTGGATCGGATGTTGTCGTATAAGAATATAATATAAATTTATCTTTTATTGATAAACTTGATATATAATCAATAGAATCATATAACCAATCTAAATCAAATCTATATTTTTTATCTATTAATAATTTATTTTTACCTAAATGACCATCTAATAAATATTTAGGAAAATAATTAACAGTTATATTAGATATATTTAAATAATAAATTTCTTTATCAAATAAATTATCGTCGCTATTAGAAATATCTTCAAATTTAATTTTTTTATAAGGTATTTTTATAATTTGATTATCTATTACAATAGGATTTTTAAATTTATAATCTTTCTCTAAACAGAAATTTTTTAAATTACTATCTCTATAGATACCATTAAAATTAAACATAGGAGAAATTAATTTAAATATTTTTTTAGAGTTATCTTTTATTATATTATTATTAGAGTTTTTAAGATTATTAATTAAATATAAGTAATATCTTATTCCTATATATCTTTTATATTTATTGTATAAAAATATACTAAAATTTAAACTAAATATATGATCAATCATTAAATTATCAATAATATCTTTTATATCCATTTTTTTAATATTATTATAAAATAGTTTTATACCTTCAATATATTTATCAAATAAGTTATTTTTATCTAGTAAATTAAGTATAATATTAAGACGTAAGTCATTTAAATTAAGTCTAGTTATTGAATAAACTATAATATATATATATAAATATTTATTTTTATTTATTAAATATAATATTAATTTTTCAATAAATTCTAAACCTTCTAAACTTTGATTATCTTTTATATTTTTTATTATATAATAATAAAAAGAATATACGTCATCTAAACTATTTATATTATCTTTATTTAATTTTTCATCTAATTCCTTATAATTAATATTTAAATTATTTTTAGTCATAAATAATTTATTATATATAAATATAATAAATTATATTATTTATATGTTATTTTTATATTTTTCCCAAGGAAAAATAAGATAAAAACTAATCTTTTATTTTATAAAAACATATTCATTACATGATCAGGTATATCATTTTCGTTTTTATCATTTTTTAATAATAAATCAACAATATCATCTTTAATAGTATATGGAAATTCAATTCTATTTAATAAAGAATAAGGACCTTTATCTATATATCTAGCTAAATTTATTTTTAGTAAAATACTTTCTAATTTTCTCTTTAAATTACGAACACCTTTATCTTTATTACAATATTTTTTAATTAAATTTTTAATTGTATCATCATTTAATATTATATCCTCTCTATTAATACCTATATTATTACATATCTCGCTTAATAAATAATTTTTACATATAATCACTTTTTCATCAAATGTTGGCTCTGGAACTTTAACTATGTGTAATCTATCTTTTAATATAGGATGAATATTATCAATATCATTAAATGCAAATATAAATACAGCTTTAGATATATCTATATGTATACCTGCAAAATATTTATCTTGAAATGTATTATTTTGAATAGGATCTGTTAAATGAATTAATAAATTTTGTATTTCTATTCCTTCATTTGTCATTGATATCTTATCTAATTCGTCCATAAATATAATTGGATTCATTACTCTTGTCTCCATTAAAGTTTGTAATATTATTCCATATCTTGACCCTGAATATGTATAATCAAATCCTACAAAATGTGAACTATCTCTTAATCCTCCCATTGATATGCATTTCATTGGTCTATTTAATGCCTTAGATAATCCATTTCTTATAATATTCGTTTTTCCAACACCCGCTGCTCCATGTAAAGCGATAATTCGAGGCATTGAATTATTATTAGTAGATATAAATTGAGCTATATAATTAATAATTTCTTCTTTAACATTTTTCATTCCATAAGCAGCTTTATCTAAACTTTCTATTGAATAATTAAAAAAATTATTAATTTCCTCTTTATTAGAATCTTTATCAATAGGTATTTTTGAATATTTACCAAAAGGTATTTTTAATAATGATTCTATCCATTGCATCTCTTTTTGTTTATCTGCTTCCATATTATCTATTCTATCTAGTATTATACATTTTATATTATATGGTATTTCAGTATTCATTACTCTTTTTTTTAACATATCTTTTTTATTTTTTATTCCACCTCCACAGCCTCCACTAAATATTGAATTTATATGTTCTTCCAAATCACTTATATCTGAACGCTTATCGTTTTTATCTTCTTTCTTTCTTTTATTATCATTTTCTTTTTCATCTTCATTATCATTTCTTTTTCTTTTATGTTGATTAATTTCTTTTTTATTTGTATCTTTAATTCCTCCTGTTATTATAATAATTCCCCCTTTTAATATATCATTAACTTCATCTTGATAATCATCTTGATCTTCATCTTCTTCATCTTCTTCATCTTGATCTTCATCTTCTTCATCTTCTTCATCTTCTTCATCTTCTTCATCTTCTTCATCTTCTTCATCTTCTTCATCTTCTTCATCTTCTTCATCTTCTTCATCTTCTTCATCTTCTTCATCTTCATCATCTTGATCTTCATCATCTTGATCTTCATCATCTTGATCTTCATCATCTTGATCTTCATCATCTTGATCTTCATCATCTTGATCTTCATCATCTTTATTTTTATTATTTTGACAATAATCGTGTTTATTGTTATTGTGATTATCTTTTTGATTATCTTTTATAGACGATAAATCTTGTAATATATTTTTTATAATATTTTCTCTTTCTTTCATTTTATCATCATATATTTTATATTCATCTTCATAACTATAATCAATTAAATCTTTAATATTACCTCTATCATCTAATTCATTAGGATTTATATATTCATCTATAATAACAATTTTTTTTTCAGTGATTTCATTTGATGATTTTTTTATATCAGAGGAATTACTATCATCAATATTATCAATATCATCAATAGTAGAGGATGATTCCTGTTTATTTAAAGATTTTAATAAATTATCTTTTATATACTGAGATCTAGTTTTCATTATTAAATAATTTTATAAAAGTGAAAATTATAAAAATATAATATATAGAATATTTTCATTTTCCTAAATTATTTTATTAATAATATATATAATCATAAAATGCATTCAATTAAATCAAAAATGAAAAGATTAAGTAAAACGAAAAGATTAAGTAAAACGAAAAGATTAAGTAAAACGAAAAGATTAAGTAAAACGAAAAGATTAAGTAAAAGTAAGAGTATAAAGAGAAGAATGACTGTTAAAAAATGTAATAATTTATTAAAAAATAAAATAAAGATAAATATGATTGAATTAAAACAGGGTAAATATAAGAGTAGAGGGCAGGCGATAGCAGTAAGTTATAGTCAAATAAAAAAAGAAAATCCCAAATGTAAAAAATATTTTGATAAAAAATAAAGAAAATATTTTAATAATAGTAGATTAGAATAATACATAATGAACGATGTTATGTATAGAGTTTATAATATGAATGAAAAAAATAAATATACAAATGATATTATAGAAACAATTGATACAATTGATATTAATGATATTCAGAATTTATCTTCTATAATCATTTTTCCGGAACAAAAAACATCTTTTAGATACTCTAAAAGAGATAATTTCCTAGTTGGAGAAAAAAATAAATATAGAGAATCATCTTCTCCTAAATCTATTTCATTAGAACTTGGGTCAGATAAAAGTATAAATTCAAGAACGCCAAGTTCAAGTCTTAGTGAAAATAAGGATGATCCAAATTTTTATAAAAGAATAAGATATACAAATAGTAATTCAAATTCTCCAAAAAGCATATCAAGAAATTCTCCAAAAATAGCTAATGAACGTAGTTTATCAGATAATAATATATTAGAGGGGAAGTTGATTTTTAATAATAATAGAAGTATCTCTCAAGAATATAATGAGAATGGAGAGAAACAATTATTAAGAATTTTAAAGAATCATAATACAACAACAAAAAAAAGTATAAATTTAAGGAAATAATGAGGGACTTTATAACATATCAGTTTTAAAGATATAATGAGAGGATAAATAAGTAATAATAAAAAGAATTAATAGAGTTAATAATTTAATATAATTAGGATTAGAAATATATTTATGAAATAATTTAGTAATAAAGGGTAAATTGAATATAAAAAAAGAGAGAATTACAATAGAAGATAAAATAAAAGATTTAGAATTAATAAATTTATTATTAGTTTTAATAGTGTTAATATTAACACCAAATATATCTTGAGCTAAAGAAATTTCATCAGTATTAGAATCTTTATTAATATTTTTCAATTTAGAAAATAAATCACCAGACATAATAAAAGATATTAAAATATAAAAATAAAAAATAAAATCTTTTCAAAATAAAATAAATAAATTTAAACATAAGATAATTTTCCCATTGGGAAAATCGATTTTTTCCTTTTACTAAGTAAAATGAAAAATAAAAATAAAGCACTTCCTAAGTTGTATAAAAATTAATAATAAAGTTATATAAAATAAAAAGTTTAAGTTTTTATTAGATTAAAAGAAAAATTGTATAAATAAAAATATATAAATAAAATGGATAATGAAAGATATAAAAATATTGATAATGATAATGATAATGATAATGATAAAATAGAAGAAGATAGAACAGAAGAAGAAAAATTTGATTTATCAAATTTATTAAAATTTTTAAGTACAAATAAATATAAATGTAAACATTTATTTGTTGATGATAGCAGAGTAGTATTTTTATTAATAGAAACATTATATAATTATTTATTGATATATATACCAAGTAAATTTTCAATAGTAATAAATAATAAAACATTAAGTCAATATATACCAATAACACATATAAAAGTAGATGAAGAAGAAGAAACAAAATTAAATAGAAAATCAAATATGATAAAAGATAATATGAAAAATAGCGTAAAAATGTTTATATCAAATCCAATCAAAATGAGTTATATAAATAAAGATAATATAGTGTATATAAATAGACATAATGAAATAGAATATTATATATTAGAGACATATACACCATATGATAATATGTATTGGATAATAGATTTAGAGAATTTTTATATAAAATGTACTAATATAGATTTAGAATTAAAAAATATTAATAATAATATATTATTAAGTTTATATAGTAATTTTAATTCTAATAAGAAAGCTGCGATTAATATATTAAATAAACAATTAAAACAATTAATTGAAATAGATAAATCAATAGTTAATTATTCCGAATTAGAAAATAGAATGAATAATATAATAAATAAAATAAATAGAGAGAAAAATATAAATAAAAGAGAGGATCAAATGAGTTTATATAAACCTCAAATGAATAGTATATATAATAGTTATATGTTAGAATTAATGAGATGGAATAATTATTTTTCATTATTATTTAAAGAAAATGAAATGGAAAATGAATAAAATAATTTTTCATAATATAAATTATATTATGAAAAAATGCTAAGCCTTTTTATATATTAATAATTTCATTATTATTAAATTCTTTAATTTGAATTTCTAAATCATCTTCATTTATAATTTTAATAATAATTTTATCTAGATCTAACATAGAAGGACTAATATCCATATTATGAAAATTTTCAAAAGGACCAGCAAATTCTTTTATTTGTTCAGTTATATCATTATTATTATTATCTCTAGCCTCCATAATTTTAGAGAAAGGTAATTTATTTTTATTAATTAAAATAATATATTTATTACCTTGAAAATAATATTTAATTTCATTTTTATGTTTTTTTTTCATTTTATATTGTCTATAATTAGCTTTTACAATAGTAGAAATAGTTTTAAAGAAACAAATAAAAGAAATACAACAACAATATTTCTTTTTATTAATTTTAATTAATTCATTATAAAGTTTAATAAATTTTTTATATTTAATGCACATTTGTATAATTTCTATTTATTATTGTTTAACTTGATTTTTTATATTATTCAATTCTTTATATATATGTCTTAATCTTCTACATAATGAAATTACATCTTCATTTTCACTATCTTCAATTAAACTATTATCTATAATATCTTGTGTGCTTTCACTCATAAATCTTCTTGCTAATACTTTTTGAATTAATTCATCATCTGTTGACGTATCTTCATAATCTTCGTCTTCTTCATTTTTATTATCATCTTTATTATCATTTTTATTATCATCTTTATTATCATCTTTAGATTTAGAATTTAAAGAAGATTTATCTTCATTATCTTTTTGATCAGAAGAATCATCTTGATCATCAAAAGAGAAAGAAGAATGATTAGATAAAGTATTAGAATTTTTTAATTTATATAAGTTATATTTAGGGAAAATCCAACCACCTTTATTATTTTTCCAATTACCACCTAGATCATTAATAATAGATTTCCAAAAATTTTTGGATTTAACATGAATAGGATTAATAATAACAAATTTATCATTAAAGGGATTAACAATTAAATCATTAGAAATAAATAAGTCAGAAGATTGAGGAGAAACTTTATTATTAGACATTTTTATAAAGTAAAAAGTAATTATATTAGATATAAAATAAATATTTAAGTTTACTTTTTAAGTTTTAATTTTTTTAATAAATTTCTGATATCTTTATTACATCTTAAATTATTCATTTCATCAATAGTTTTCCAATCAATTTCATCAATTTCAAATGTATCCATTTTATTAATATTATAATAATCACTAAAATTAATAAATTTATAAATTGGTTCATCAAAATTATAAACTAAATCTAATGGTTTAATATATAATCCTAATTTTCCATTATTAAATAATATATTATTTAAATCCATTATAAAATAAGTATTACGATTGATTTTTATTTTAGGTAATTTTTCTAATAATAAAGGATTTATATATATACCTGTTTCTTCATATGCTTCTCTTGACGCACATTCGTATTCATTTTCACTATAAATTTGACCTTTATCTGTATTAGTAATATTAATTCTACCTTTAGGTAAACTCCAAATACCAGATTTACCTTTAACAATTAATATTTTTCTTAATTTATTATATAAAAATTCATCTTTATTTTGAATATCTAAAAAATCTTTAATAAAGATAATACCGCATCTTTTTATATTTTTAGTATTTATTAAAGAGTCATCTCTATATTGTTCTTTTTCTATTTTATATATACTTTCAATATTATCTTTATTTATACATAAATTATTTTTTTTTAATGAAGATAAACAGAGAGAATTAGCTAAATAAAAAGAATTATAATAATTAGATATCATTTGATCAAAATAAGAATAATGATTTTTATTAATAGGATTATTATCAGTAATAAAATTATAAAGGGATAAGCCCTTATTATAATATAAATTCATAATATAATTATATATAATTATATAATTATATATAATTTAATAATTAAATTTGTTTTTTTTTAAATTTTTAGTTAACATATTTATATATTTTATTAGATCATAAATAGATACTGTTTCATACATTAATTTTATATAATTATAAAATATTAATGTCTCAAGATAACAATCAAAAGATATATATTCTTTTAAATTAAATTTAGAATCTATATTTTTCCAAATATCAAATAAAGTTAAATTTTGATTTAAATCATCATATAAAATAATATTTAAATCAACTAATTTAATATCAGATAAATTTAAATGTCTAAGATGAATATTAATATAAGCTAATTGTCTTTCATATTTTTTTAAAGAATAATTAGTAAACTCTACACTAGAGGATTCACTAGAGGATTCACTAGATTTAGTTTTTTTAGATACATATAATCTAGTTTCAGTACCACTTAAAGAATTCCAAGGCTGAATATAAATAGTGCCTTTAAAATAATCTATATTATCATTATTAAAAGGTAATCTAAATTTTAATAAATTTTCATGAGCATTAAGTAATGAAACAAAATTTTTTTGTATATTTAAATCATCATAAATTATATTTTCAAATATATTTTTTTTAATTTGATTAAAAAATACTAACTCTTTATCAATATCTTTTTCAGAACATAATTTATGTTCTTTTATTTTAGATATATCATTACCTCTTATATCTGAAATAAAAATAATAATATAATCATTATATTTATTTTTATTTTCATCAAATAATTTTAAATATTGTTTAATTATATTTTCATTAAATATACCTGTTTTTACATCTTTTAATGGATTTATTTTAAATTGTTTTTTATTTTTAATTAAAGAAGAATCAAATAGATTAGGATCATATAAATGAAATTCTACATAGGGGAATAAATGACCTAATAAATTTAAATGAATTCCTGGTGCTGCGCCCGCGTAAATAACTAAGAATTTATTAAAATTTTTATATTTATTTAAAATAATATTATTAAAAAAATGAAGTTCAGATAAAAAAAGTTTTCTTTGACCCCAATGTAAAGTTTTATAATTAAATTCCATTTGATTTTTATTTAAATTAAAAAGTAATCTATCATTTTTATTTTCAGGGATATAATCTGATTCTAATATATTATTATCCAAAATAGAAAGGTCTTTGTCTTTGAAATAAAAATTAGACATTTAATATAATATTAATTTTATTATATTAAATTAAAAATTCTTTAAATATAAAATTAATTTTTGTTAAAGAAAAATTACATATATTTAAATTATTCTTAACGACGAGAACGACGAGAACGAGAACGGGATTTAGGAGATTTACCACCTTTATAAGCTTTAGCGGCAGCTTTCATCAAAGATTTACCAGAACGGAATTGACCTTTGTGAGAAGAAGCAAAGGATTTAACAAATCTGTTATAAGCGGAGAGTTTTCTTTTAGATTTACGAGCGCGAGAACGAGAACGACGGGCCATTTTTATATTATTTACTATATATGAAGAAAAAAAATATTTTTTTTAATTTTTATTAAAGATATAATAAAAATTAATTTGATTTTAATTGTTCTATTACAGATTTAGGTAAGGCACATTCAAAATGATTATGATATTGAATAATAACAGCTTCAGGTAAAGAATTATCTTTAAAAAGATCCCATTTATCACCAGTTAAATTAAAAACAATAGAAATTTTAATATTTGTATAATCTATAAATTTTTCAATTAAAGTATCAATTTGTTGTTCACCTAAAGTTTCAACTAAATCAGTATTTTTAACTTTTAAAACAGAGAAAACAATTTCTTCAGGAGAAACAGATCTTTGTAAATGTTCTTCAAATAATTGTTTATGTAAAATAAAATCATTATATTTAATGTATCTCCAAATAATACCTAATGATATAAATAAACAACAATTTGGATATTTAATATCATTAATAGTTCCTATACCATTATTTTTAATAAGAACAAATTCACTCATATTGTTTTCTTTGTTCTGAAAAAATGAAATAAATATATAATATACTAATTATAAATTATTTAGTCTTTATTCTATATTTAAAAATTATAATCTTTAAAATATATATATTATTTTTAATTATGGATTTAAAATTAGAAGATTTTTTACCTTTCTATATACCAGAAAATTTAGAAAAATACTCCTCAATAGAAACAAAACAAGATAATTTATATAAAAAGAAAGAAGAAAATGAATTATACAATAATATTATATTAAAAAAAGAATTTAATGAATTAAAACTAGAACCATCTGAAAATTTAAAAAAAGATTATTTAAATAGAAATTTACCTTTAAATCATCAAAGATTTATGGCTAGATTTTTATCACCATATACACCATATAATAGAATGTTAATATTTCATGAAGTAGGAACAGGGAAATCATGTTTATTAAGTAATATAGCAGAATTATCAAGATATTTTAATCAAAAAGATAGAAATGATTATCAATTAATAAAAGAAATGGATAATATGAAACAATCAAAAAAGAAAATATATAAACAAATGAATACAACAAAAGGAGTATTAGATAAAGAATATGAATTAAATCAAAGGAGAGAAATAACAGATAAAGCATTAGTATTAATAAAAGGAGAACATTTAGAAAAAAATTTAATAAAAGAAATATCACATAAATGTTTTCCACATATATATAAAAACAGAGATGAAAAATCTGAAACAAGTGATGTAAGAGATAGTTATTTAATGACAAGAAATGTAAGAAAAAATTATGAAATTAATTCATTTATCAAATTTGCAAAAGAAATTAAAAAATCTACAAATGAAGCTATACGATATAATTATTCTAATAGATATATATTTATAGATGAAGCACATCATTTAAGATCAAAAGAATTAATGAAAGAATCAGGTGATTTAGATGTATATAATGAAATATTTAGATTTTTACATAATGTAGATAATTGTAAAATTATATTATTAACAGCTACACCTATGAGAGATAAACCAACAGAAATATGTTCATTAATGAATTTATTGTTACCAATAGATAATCAAATAGATGAAAGTATATATTTTCAAAATAATAAATTAATTGAAGATCCTATTAAATTAAAATCGTTTTATCAATTCTTTTATAATAAGGTTAGTTATGTTAGACAGATGAGTAATAAATTATTTGTTAATTATAAAGGAGATGTTTCTACTAATATGAAAAAAATTAAAACTACACAATTATCAATGGATAAAAATCAATCTGATAATTATATTATTAATTTTAGTTTAGAATCTAAATCATATAAAAGTTATGAAGAACCTGAAGATTATGATTCATATGAAGATGAATCAGTATTAAATTTAGATGAAGATATAAAAGAATCTACAGTTTTACAAGAAAAAACAAAAAAAAAAGATCAAGAAAGTAAAAAAAGTCCATTATATAGAAATTCAATAAATAGTTCATTATTCTCATATCCACCATATATAGGAAATACAAAAATGATAATAAAAAATAAATATTATAATATAAATGAAGAATTTAAAAAATATATGTTAAATGAAGGAACAAATATAGAAAGAATATTAAATAAAATTAAAAAACATTCAATTAAATATGAATTTGTATTAAGAGATATATTAAAAAATAATAATCAAAAACAATTTATTTATTGTAATGTTGTATTAAGTGGAAATGTAGGTGCTCCTTTAATAGGTGAATTATTAAGTTTATTAAATTATAAACATATATCATTAGATAATTTAGATAAAGAAACATTTTTTAAAGAAAATAAAAAAGAAAATAGATATGCAGTATTAATATCATCACAAACAATGGATAAATCAATAATATCAAAAATAATAGATATATTCAATGATCCTAGAAATATATATGGAGAATATCTTAAAGTTATAATAGGAAGTAATATTATAGGCGAAGGTATTAGTTTTTATCATGTTAGACAATTTTATTTATTAACTCCTTTTTGGAATAATACTGAAACTGAACAAGCAATAGGTAGAGTATTAAGAACATTTTCACATGATCAATTAAAACCAGAAGAAAGAACATTAGATATATATAGATTAGCAGCAATACCAAGTAATACAACATCAAGAGAAGTAAATGAAAATAATAGTATAGATTTATTAATGTATTTAAGATCAGAGGATAAAGATATAAATATAAAAAAGATAGAAAGAATAATGAAACAGTCATCAGTAGATTGTTATTTAAATAGAATGAGAAATATATTGAAAGAAGAAGATGGATCAAAAAGTTGTGATTATACAGTTTGTAATTATGATTGTTTTAATGTATCAGAAGATATAAAAGAATTAGAGAAAGAGAATATAATATATGATACATATAATTTATTTTATGCAGATGATATTATATTTAAAATTAAAGATATTATTAAAGATTTATTTAGAATTAAATCAAGTTATGATTTTCAAGAATTATTTAATTATTTAAATAATTTAGATATAGAACCTGTATTATTGTTAAGAGGATTAAAAGATATAATATATAATAATATACCAATAAAGAATTATATAGGAATAGATTGTTATTTAAGAGAAGATAGAAATATATATTTTTTAACAGATGATCCAAGAATAACATGTAAATTTACATATTTTTATTATACATCAAATCCATCATTAAATAAGAATATAACATTTAATGAGTATATATTAAGAGAGAATTATAAGAATATAGATAAAACATTAAAATTTATAATAGATAATTTTGAAACAATAGAATCAAAGAATAATATAGATAAAATAATGAATATATTAGATGATAATATATTAGATAATTTAATTAGAAAATATTATATAGATAATATGATTCAGTATGATATGAATCCTTTTAAAAGATGGTTTGTTGATAAATATATAGATTATGTGATAGAAATTAAAGATACAGAAACAGAAAATATATATTATATATCATATTTTTTATTTATTAAGACAGAGAATTTTAATGAACTTTATTATTTAAATAAAAAAGATATTAATGATATTAATAAATTAAAACAAAATATATGTATATCTGCTGATGAAAAAACTAGAGATAATTTATTTTTATGGAAAAAAATTTTAGAAGATGAAGAAAATGATAAAGATGATAAATCATCTAATATAATTAAAGACGATAATTCAATTTTAAAAAGAGAAAGTAAATATATTAAAAAATTATTTAAAAAATATCTTAAAAATCTAAAAGATAATTTAACAGAAAAAAATCCATATGGTTATTATGGTAAAATTGATGAAAATGAAGAATTTCGTTTTGTTAAATATGAACCTAAAATAACTAAAGTTGGTAAATTAAGTAAAGCTGTTCCATCTGGTTTAGTATGTGGAACAGGACCTAAAAGTAGTATAGATAATTTAATATCATTATATTTATTATTTATAAATATAAATAAGAAGTTATATGAAGAAGGTAAAATTCAAAAATTAGTATATCCTAAACCTTATTTAGATATACAAAAAGAAAATGATTTTTATAATAATTATATGTTAAGATTAACTGAAAATAATTATGAAAATTTTATAAAATTATATATTGATAAATTAAATAAAAAAGAATTACAAAAATGCAATTTATATCATGAAAAACAAATAGAATTATTAAATTTGAAAAATCAAATAGATATAAGAAGAAATTATGCTTTTTGTATTAAAAAATTTATAATGATAAAGATATTAATAAAGATAAGATATTTAAATTACGATGAAAATAGTATTGAATTAAAAAATTATATAGATGAATTATTAGATAATAAAAATTATGAAGTATTAGAATTTGAATATATAAAATCTCAGATTATAAAAAACACAGATTTATTAAATAAATTACAGGATGAAAAATTTATATCTACTGTTAAATCATATAATATAAACTTTGATTTAAATACATTTAATAATATTGATGATATTGGATTTTTAACATTAATATTTTTAATTTTTAAATATAATACTTCTTATTCTTTATGTAAAGGTATGAAAATTTGGTTTACTAAAGTTGGTTATATTACTCGTTTTGATATTTAAAGATAAAATAATATACTATTAATAAATAAAAATATACATATATCAAAACATGATATTTATAAAAAATTTAAGAAGTTTAAAACAACTAAGTACTCTTAGAAATATATCAACATGTTCAAATACTAATCTTTACAAGGGGAAAATTAATTTTTTTAATCATAATAATCTAACTATATTTAAAATACCTTATTTAAAAGTATTTTTTAATGATAATCCATATCTATTAAAAGATTATAATATGTTTGATTATTATTCAATTAAATTACCTCTTCATATATATATTCGTAATTTACATAATAATTCTATATCTGTATATTCACTATGTAATAATAATTCAACATTTTTAAAAAATTCAGAATATTTGAAAGATGATGTAGATGTTTATTTTCAAAAAATTAAAAATATTTTTGATTATTATACAATTAATAATCAAAATATAACTATTGACTATGGTTCTACTGAAACATATACTAATAATATACCTTTAATTACACCTATAAAATTTCCATTTTTTATATATCCAAGACAATATAAGGCGAATCAATATCAAAATAAATTTAGATCAATTAAAAATAATTATGATATTAAAACATTATTAACAATGAATAAAAGGGATGGAGGTCTAGATAATATAATTAGTAATAACTGGATAAAAATTAAAGAAATTGATTTAAATAGTAAAAATATCGTATCAATCTATAAAGATGATACGATTAATTTAGTTTAAGATAAATAAATCCTTTTAATTTTAAACTAAATATTTTATATAATAATTTATATAAAATATTTTTTAATTTATTGACTAGTTAAGTTTAGTAATATTTTTCTTAATTCTCTATTTTCATATTTATATTCATCTAATTTTTGTTTTAATTTTCTATTATCTCTATTAAATACCTCTAATTTATATTGTATTCTATCATATTCATCACACATATCTTTTATATCTTTTTCTGTATATACTTTTTTATTAGAGGACTTATCTTCCTTATAAATAGTATCATCTTTATTAATAACTTTACTACTAATTTCAGATTTTTTTTCTTGTTCTTCTTGTTCTTCTTGTTCTTGTCTAGCATATTCATAATATCTTAATTCATCTTCAAGTATTTCTTGTTCTTGTTCCCATTCAAGTATATGTTGTTGTTCTTCATCTTTTTCTTCTTTTTCTTCTTGTTCTTCTTGTTCTTCTTGTTCTTCTTTTTCTTCTTTTTCTTCTTGTTCTTCTTGTTCTTCTTGTTCTTCTTGTTGTTCTTCTTCTTCTTGTTCTTCTTGTTCTTCTTGTTGTTCTTCTTGTTCTTCTTCTTCTTTATTTGATATATCTATATCGTTATCACTATCATCTTCTAAAATATTTTTAATATAATTATTAAATTCTTTTTCATCTGATAGTAAATCATCAACATCAATATCATCATCATTATTTATAAAAAAATCTTTTTTTTTATCATCATTATCATCATTATCATTATCATCATTAATAGTAAAATTTTCCTTATTTGATGAATTTAGTATATTTAAAAAATAGTCTAAAGGTGATTTATTTAAATCTTTATCGATGACTCGTTCATCGTCTATTTCTTCTAGTATAATATTTTTTTTAACTTCAGTAAAATTATCTTTTTCTAATTCTTTAATATGTGTGATATTTTTATCGAGGACTTGTTCATTGTCTATATCATCATTAGAGTTATTTTTATTTTCTTCAAACGCTTTAGATTTTTTTTTCTTTAAAGGTTTTTCTTTTTTAGATTTTTTTATTTTAGACGAGTTTTCTAGAAGATGACTAGTACTATCTGTATCTATATTTATTATTAATTCTTCATTTTTAATAGAATCAGATTTAATATCATTATTAGGATGAGAAGTAGAAGAGTTTTGTTTACGAGGTCTTTTATTAGTTTTTTGTTTTTTTTCTATACTTAAATCTTCATTTTTTTGATCATTATGATTGAGAACTTCTTTATTTTCAATTAAAGAATTTTGAATGTTTTTTTCAGAAGATGAATTATTATTCAATTGAAAAGATTTACATTTTTTAGTATTTAGATGACTTTTAAGATTATGTTTTAATACAATAGTTTTACAGAAATTACATTCTAATCTAGGTCTATTATCTGTATTAGATGATAATTCATCAATATCGCCATCATTTTGATGAGAAAAATTATCTATAGAACTTGACATATTATTTAATATAGTATATAAATATTAAAGAATTACTTAAATAATTATTTATTTAAATAAAATAAATTTGATTATATTTTTTATAAGGATAAAATAATATAAATAAATGATAATAAATTTATTAATTTATAAATAGTATTAAAAGACAAAAAGATGAATTCAAATATATTAGACGATAAACGAGTTCTAGTAATAGGAGATATTCATTTTAAAATAGATAATATACCAGAATCATATGAATTTATAAGAAAGATAGATGAATATATAGAAGAGAATATTACTAAAATAGATTATGTAATAGTATTAGGAGATATATTACATACACATGAGAAAGTTCATACAGAGGCATTAAATATAGCATTAGAATTTTTTAAAATGTTAGTAAGATATAAAAAAGATAAAGTATATGTAATAGTAGGAAATCATGATATGACAACAAATACAAATTTTTTAAATGAAGGACATTGGATGAATTGTTTAAAAGAATGGAATAATATTAAAGTTGTAGATAAAGTGATAAGTATAGATATTGATAAAGAAGATTATTTAACATTATGTCCATATGTTCCAGATGGAAGATTAATAGAAGCGTTAAATACAATGAAAGATAAAGATTGGAAAAATAGTACTATCATATTTTGTCATCAATTATTAAATGGAGCTAAAATGGGAGCTATAAAAGCTGAAAATGTAGAAGAATGGGAAGTAGAATATCCATTATGTATAAGTGGTCATATACATGATAAACAATGGGTAAAAGATAATTTATATTATACAGGTAGTAGTAGACAGATAGCATATGGAGAAGGAGAAGATAAAACGATAAGTTTAGTTATAATAAAAGAAGAGATAGAAATTAAAGAGATAAATTTAGAATTACCAACAAAAAGGATAATATATATGGATGTCGAAGATATAGAGAAGAAGATAGATAAATTAAATATTAAGAATAATGAAGAGATAAAACTAGTAGTAAGTGGAGATGAAACATATTTTAAAGAATATAAAAAAACAGATAAATTAAAAAAAATATTAGAATCAAAAGGAATAAAAAAGATTATATTTAAAAAAAAAGATTTAAAAGTAGTTAGCCCTTTAGAGATAAAAAGTATTGAAAATAAAGAATTTATAGACGATGAACGAGTCTATCATGAAAGTAAAGATAAAAATGATTTTTTAGAATTATTAGATTATATGATAAAAGAAGAGAATGATGAAGAATTATATAAATTATATAAAGATATAGTTTATAGTGAAAAATAAATTATAATTTATTTTTTGATTAAAAAAACATAAAATATTATATCAAATTTGATATAATATTAGGATTAATGAGATTGACAAATTTTCAGACTTTAGTTTTAGTTGAGTTTTTTTCTTATAAATAAATTATTTTTTTTGTAATTGATAAGAACCACCTCCGTTTATAATTAATACTATACATAATAATAAAAGAGTTAAACAATATTCAAATCCACCGTTTTGTAAGAAATAACCTTTTTCTTCACAGTGAACTAATTTAATAGCGGCTAATAAAAACAATGCTACAGCGATAGCAGCATATTTAATATAAAAACCGAAAAGAATAAATAAACCACCAAAGAATTCTATTAAAGCAGCTAAAATAGCCATAAATTTAGGGAATTTAGTATTAGTCATAGGTATATTTTGAGAAGTAATATAATCGATCCATTTTTTAAGACCAGAACCATTACATAAACCGAATAATTTTTGAGCGCCGTGAAGAAGTATAGGTAATCCAAGAGAAATTCTGATAATTAAAAAAGATAAATCAGTAGACATAGTATAAAATAAACATATATAAAAAATAATTTTATAAATATAAAATTTAAAAAGATGTATTATTTTTATTTAAAAAAATAATATTTTGAGTTATTTTATCATAAAAAGTAGAATATTTTTGGAAATTAAAATGAGAAGCTACTAAATTATTAGAGATATGAGATACAATACTAGGTATAATACTATTAGTATATTTATAAATATAACCATTTATAAGACCATTAATAACAGCTGATAACATTTGAATCATAGTAGTAGTAGTTTTTTGTTCAGTATAAATTTGATTAGTTAAATGAAAACCGCCAAAAATAAGAGATTGAATGATATTAGCAGTATGAAAATTCAAATCATATTTTCTAACTAATAAAGTTTTTAAAAGGAAAAATCTAAAGAATAATTCTTCAGTTATAGGAGCATATATTACACTATTTAATATATCACTTAAATATAAAGTAGTAGGATTAATTTTTTTATCTTTATAAGAATGAAAACCATCTTTAGATTCTTTATCAATTTCATTTTCAATTTTTTTACCAAATAATTTAATTAAACTAACAAAAATTAAATTACCGACAATCATAACACATATACCAATAATGATTAAAGAATTTAGTTTAAGAGAAGGTTTAGAAGGATCAAAATATAAGAGTTCATTAAATAAACAACTATTATTTTCAGACATATTTATAAATATAAATAAATAAATAAATAAATTTTATGAAAGAAAAATAATAAAAATAATAAATGATAAATAAAATAATTTGGTTTAAATAAAATTAATCATAATATATATTTTATATTTAATGAATAAAAGTAAAAATAATGTTAACAGAGACAGAGATATAAATTATAGAGATAAAAATAATAATTTTATCAAACGATGTGGTTATCTTTTTGCTGCTATGAAAATTTCTGATTTTATTAAATTAGGTGGTTATAAAATTGATAATTCAGAATTATATTATATTGAAAAAAAATATGACGGAACTCCAACTGGAGAAGTATGTGCAATTTTAGGAATAAGAAAAAAAGAATTACTAGAATTAATAAAATCAAGTAAATCAATAACTGAAAATAAAAGTTATTTAAATAATTATTTAGATAATTATTTTAGACAAGAAGAAAATAAGGAGGATAAGTCCTATAATACAATAAACGATTGTATAGACGATACACGAGACATCAATAAAAAAAATAACAATATATCCATAGATTTTAAATCTAAAGAGGAAATGTCCTCTAATAAAGAAATAACTTCAAATCAAAATGAAAAAAAAAGAGAAATATATAAAGAAAACAAATCTATAATTAATTCTTTAAATAAGATTGATAAAATTTATGAAATAAGGGATAATAAAATATTTAAAATAGAAGATAAAAATGGGAATATCTTATATGATAAAGAAAAAGATGATAAATTATTAAAAGATATATTATCAGAGAAAAAGACAGAAACTTTTGAACATTATAATAGATATGAAAATTTAAATGAAGATAACATATTATATTTAAATAAAAATAGTGAGAATGAAGAAAATATTTTAAATATAATTAAAAATTTTGATAAATTTAATACTATTGATAATATTAAAAATTTAAATATTGATAATATTATTGATCCTGTTATTCATTTTCTTCACCATATTATTAGTTTTGAAGGAGATGATTATTTATTTATTTTTAATATTGAACCTAAAGGACAAACAAAAAGACAATTAAAATATTATCCAAATCCAAATATATGTATACCAGGAGGTAATATGGAAAAAAAAGATTTATTATCATATGAATTATGTGCAATAAGAGAATTTGAAGAGGAAACAGGAATTAAAATCCGAAATAATTATGATATATTAATGACATATAATATTCAAATAAAAAAATATAAATCAAATAAAGAATTAAATAGTTTTAAAAGTAATTTAAAAAATAATAGACGTTCAGTTCAAAATATTCATTATCAAGATAAAGTAAAATATATAGAAAAATCATGTTCATTTCCAACGTCGACTTTTTTTAAAAGATTTGATTTAAAAGATATAAAATATCAGTATGAGAGACATTATTTTTTTGTTAAAATTAATTAAAAAGGATTTTTATCCTTTGAAAATTTTATTTTATATCTTTTTAGATATAAAATATTTTTTTTATAAAGAAAAATAAATTTTTCAATCATCATCTTCATAATCTTCTTCTTCCTCTACGTTTTCATCTTCATCATCTTCATCATCTTCACAATTACAATCTTCGTGATCAGAATCAGGTAAAGAATTATTAGTTTTTGAAGTAGTATTTTTTAATTTATCAGGTAAAATATAATCAAGATTGTATTCTTTACATAGATTAATATCATCAATTGTTAATTCAATTAAATTACCATCATTATTTTGTCTACCAATAACTTGATTATTAGTATTAAAAACTAGACCGGTATCAACATGTTCATAATTATTAAAAGTGTTTCTTTTTAATTGAATTTTAGTTTTTTCTGAACCAATACGTTTAGATACTAATTTATTAATTAATTCAGTATCTTTTTGTTGATTATTAGCATTAATAGAACGTATAGTTTCTTTTACAGAGGGCTCTAATCCTCGTGTTTTAGATTCATCGACTGTTCTTTTAGATGTTTTTTTACCTTTATTTTTATCTAGATCTTCAGTATTTTTTTTTTCTTCATTATTTTTAGTTTGATCTTCATTATCTAAATGTTTTTTACAAAATCCATTAACACTTGCTTTATTACCGCATTGTTTATTTGTTTTTAAAATTTTATTACAATAACCTTCTTTTAAAGAAGATGTAGATGATAAAGAAATATTTTTCATATCAATAACATCATTTTTTGTTTCAGTTACTACTTTATCTTTAATTTCAGTATCAGAAGTTTTAGTATGTTTTTTACAATATTCTGATTCAGTTTTAACACCACATACTCTTTCATTATCTTTACCTTTATTAATAACATAAATACATTTTGAATTTGAACTCATTTTAGGATTATTAAATATTTTAGGTTTTATATTATTATTATTTGAATTCTTTAAATTAAGATATAAATCAATTAATGTTTTTGTATCAATATTTAGTTCTTTATTTAAAAGTTTAATATAAGAATCAATTTCTAAAGGTAAAGTCATTTTATAAGTAATTTTGAACTAGAATAATAATATTATATTTTAATATAAAAATAGGTTATAATAATCAATTAATTATTTTAGATTTAAAAATAATAGTATATATTATTATATAATAATATTATTATAAAATGGAAAATAAAGAAACTAAAATTAAAACTTTATTAGAATATTATATTATTAATGATTTAATTAAAAATAAAATAGGATTATTTAATAAAACAATGCAACTAGATATAATATCTATATCAGAATATGTAGAAGAATTAAT
>Ga0247834_1002594_pt1 | contig 26774 bp, 16 predicted proteins | sample LaCruzMarch2015__8_FD_187118 | JGI IMG/M metagenome (GOLD analysis project Ga0247834, IMG submission 187118) | Freshwater microbial communities from meromictic Lake La Cruz, Castile-La Mancha, Spain - LaCruzMarch2015_12m | ecosystem: Environmental > Aquatic > Freshwater > Lake | place: Spain...
GAGTAATACACATAGTGAGTGAGAGTGTGAATCGGCCTATGTTTTTCCTCGATGGAAGACGCACAAACACACACACACACAACACCATGATAAATTACAGAATATACATATATATATATATATACAAACGTACCATGTTAAACATTGCCCCGCGAAAGAAACGTATAATCTCGGGCTTCACCTCACTCCCGCTAATAATTTCCTCAACGACACGTCGCACCTCGCGCGAATTGACCTTATTGCTCGCCAGCGGGGTACATATGCGCAATGTCCCACCGGAGTCCGTTACCAGCACCTCCCATAATTTCTTCCCATCTTCCAATAATACCGGACGAGAATAGCAGTCCATTTCCCATTCGGTCGTGACCGTGGACCAATTGATATTCTCGTTCGTTCGTCGTTGTTGCTGTTGCGTCGTCAATAACGAGTCTGCCGTCGGGATGATGATGGGAAGTTCGGAAGACGAAAGCTCGGCGGAGCGAAATGACGAATGACCCGTCCTTCGTCCTCCGGCCGCCGCAAAATTCGGCGATGGCGATAACAGACCGAATGCGTTATTCTTCGGCGACGATAGTAGTAATGGCACGACAATCCATCCGCATATTGGTCGAAGTGGGACCGTCATGGTTTACGTTTTGTTCGGCAGGAGGCCGTTCAATCTCGATTCGTCCGGCGGTTGTAGGGGGGCGTGCTAGATGGTCCGGCTGGACACTACAGACATTGGGTGAGGCGAGTCCAACATTTCGAGCGGGAGCTTGGAGTTTTTGGGTCACGCACTACATACATACTACATATTCTCTAGATTATTTCACCTGTGGGATTACGAATGGACGGACGACGATTATGAGGACATTATTTCATCTCGTGCCAACATCACCATTTGATAACGATGTTATGAGCGACCGAAGCTTACTACCCGATGATGATACCAATGACAACGACATCATTATCAACAATGCCTACTCATTCCAACCGCTCAAAATTCCAGGAAGATATGGACGATTTGAGATAATAAAACCATTCATTAAGCTATGTCCAACATGCAGTCGTGGATGTCGTCGGAATAATAACTCGACATTAAAGCGTATTTGTGGTCCTACTGGTAAACCAATACTGTGTAATATCTGTCAATCGATACAATCATTGGCTAAGTTTATTCCTCGGAAAGAATTTTGGAACTTAACTTACATTAATACTCCTGCTACGCGTAATATTGACAAGCAATCTTCGACGAAGGTAACAACAACAGCTGCAGCAGTAAAGCTTGAAATTGTGGGTAAGGAGGCATTCAAACTAGTTCGTATTTCATCCTCAATTGGAGGAAATATTATAACACGGTCTATGGAGGACGATGTACAATGTGTCGAAATGAATGAAGGTGACATATTGTCACTTTTATGGTACACAAATTCGAATGTAAATAACAAGGAAAAAGATTGCGAGGATGTTGATTATTCGTCATCAATGTTAGAGCCATTGATTCAATTTCAATTGGTTAGAATTAATAATGATACTACTACTACTACTACTACTACTACTACTACTACTAGAACGGATGCATCGCTTGTGGATAATTTTGCTGCTGCTGCTGCTACTGCTACTGCTGCTCGACAAAATTCATTTACCAATGAAGACAACTCAAGCCATTTTAGGACCACTGTCATAACTAAGGATGGAGTTGTCATCGACAAAGAACCTCAACGTGACATACGATTAGAGTGCGACTTCAACAAGAATGAGAAAATGTATCAAGCTGATCAAATTGAACAAATCAAGAATGAAATAGATGATGATCCTTGCTGTCATGGCACTAGTCTTGAGAGTAGTAGTTCTGCTCCACTTTCTCTACCGTCACGATTCATCACAGAATGTGATTCACTGTCCTTTTCATTTGATTCGACAAAACAACAACAATCACCATCGTCATTACAAACAAGACATACAAGTTTGATGGGGGTGGATAGTTCAGCACAGAAGAGTTATGACTCTACTACTGCTAGGAAAAGGACGGTAATTAATATCGATGATGATGTTGATAGAACACCCAAGAAATCAAACATTACAACTTCTCCAAACAACAGCAACCAGTACGAATCAATCCCCATGTCATCATTATCATATGACCAATTGGTACAACTACAGCAAGAGTCAATACCAACATCAATTAATATCACCGATGACAATACAAACTACAACAATAACAAAACATCACCATCATTACGGCAGAGTGTTTTATCCCTTACAGTGGCACTTACCTCCCATAATTTAAACAGCAAAGCAACAATTGGCAATAACAATGTACAAGAAGGAGGAGGGGTGTGGATGCCTCGTTTATTACACAGTACGCACATAAAGTATAACAATACATACCTTGACAGACAAAAGTAAGTGGTGAGTGAAGATAAGTAAAAGCGTATAATTCAAATCAAATTATTGAGAATAAATGATAAAATTACTTAGAAGGAGCTGTATGTATCTTACCCAAGGGCAATTTTTTGTGCAGCGATGGTATTGAACTTATGACTCCACAAAGAACGGACTCCACAGGGCCGGATGTGACATTATGTACAAAGTAAAGTAAGTGAAAGTGTTCGACAACCCACCTAGAACGTCGCTCTTTTATGTAGATATCTAAGTTCTAAGTGTATCTACGAATCCAACTTCCAAAAATTCTGATAAAACGCCGGTATTTCGCCTCAAGCACCACCATCATGCCTTTTGCGCGTCTCAGCAACGGCGATTCTGCCTTCATAGCTCCGGACGAAGGAAGTGAGCTACTTCACGCACTTGGCAAAGTAAGTCCGTAGTATGGTCGTGGTCTTATTTTTCTCCGCAACTCACTAATCTCTCACCCCTGCCCACCATGTCAATATCCACCGTCACAGCATACGAAGAGAGGCATCATGAACACATCGCAATACGACTCTACTACTGGCTCGGAAAATATGGCCGACGCCGAAGAAGGGGGAAATAATGTACAATCACAGCTCATCACTACTGCTCATCAGAGCACCCAGCTCGCAACGATGATGATGCAGCAGCAGCAACTGAAGGCGGCCCTCGGAGACCCCTCGACCGTTGAATCTTCATTCCAGAATTTCCCCCCAGCAACGATGACCGCGACTAAGCCAGATCCGATAAGCTTGGCAAACTCCCAAGTCTGTATACGATGTGGTTGCTCCAATTGCGATGTCCGTATTCTCGGTTGTGGTTGTTTCCTCCATGCTCGGTGCACGCCTGTACCACTCATTACATGTCCTAATCCACGTTGCTGTCCTAACCCAAATTCTGCTGGTATCGGATCTGCGGGTGGTGGTGTAGGTAAGTTTGGTGGGGGGTGTACGTTGACGCTAATACCGATGACCTTTGTTGAATTAGACGAGGCGAAACGATTGTCTGATATAGCTGCCAAGGCGAGCTTGCGAGCCAAGGAGAAGAGTAATGCGAGAAAACGCAAGTTGGGTTATGGCAAGGGACCTCCCCCCGACGTTGTGATTAAGGATAATCATGGTGATAAGGTGAGAGTCTATTGATCCACGCCTCAACCTTCATAATTTCGCTCTCATACTTCTTACTTTGCTCTCTCTCTCTCTCTCTCTCTCTCTCTCGTTATTCGACAATTGTCTCTCTTTGCTCAGGATCTAGCACCTACATCAGCACCATCATCAAACGAGCTTCGCACTGGACGATGGACAGCCGAGGAGACTATATACTGTGACAAGCTCGCACAAAAGTTCGTCGACGGTCGTTTACCACTAACCGAGGGGATTAAGCTTAATGAATTCCTTTCTGACATGCTCAAGTCAAAACAATCCCGTCTAACGAAGAAGATGAAGAATGCCAAGCTTAGTAGCAAGACATTTAAGCGTACTTCTGGATACCTCGCTGATGCGGCCGAGGCACGAGAATTTAGTGATTATGAGGATGCTTTCTTCAACTCGTTACAAAACAGACTAGAACGTGCTGAGATGAGATTTCACATCCAGAAGGAGTGGAGGGAGACATTCTCAACCTACTGCGTGTCTCATGGCCAACCATTGAATGTTGACGAGTGGCTTGAAAGCGTCGAGGAGATGGAGAAGCGTGTGCATCGCGCGAAGGACGTAGAACGGATACAACGAAGGAAGATGATGATGGGCCATGCTCTCCGACAGGATTCACATGCTCCAAATAGCGGCGTTCGGATTAGTAGAGGGACTGGTGGATTACTCGATTCGACGAGTATTGATAGCGTTGCGTCATCATCACAAACAACACTGCAACATCATAATGGAGGCATGGGTGTTTTAGGATCCGAGGGGTCATCATCCTTATCGTCGACGCCTTTGGTGGGTATCAGTCACCACCTCTCTTCTGCGACAACTGATCCAAGCTATTCCTCAATATCGCAGCACGAGTCGGCACCATTTCTTTACAGAATCATAGAATACATGAATAGACACAGTGTGCCCTTCGAATATGTTGATTTGTGGGCACCATCGAACGTGCCTGACCCGCAGGATGAAAGTTCTCAGGATGGATTGTCAACTGGTGGGAGTAATGTTACTTGTCGTCTATGCTTCGCTGGGTACGCCGTCGCCAAGAATGTGGTGATTGACACTGTTGGATCGGTCACAATGTCCCCCGAAGAAAATTTCATGCTCGCTACATTTGGTGACTATTCAAAGATTTTTTCATTCGATGTCGGGTGTGGTATTCCTGGCAAGGTCTATAAGAGCAATGTGCCCACGTGGGAGCAAAATGTTCACCAAGCGTCGAAGCGTGACTTTGAGCGGGTGGGTGGTGGTATGCAGTGTGGGATAAGGACTCTTGTAGGAATTCCTGTCGACTCGCCTAATGTCGGGAGGATAGTTGTGATTATCTACTCACGATATGATAGGGTCAGAGATCCCGACCTTGTGATGCAACTTAAGGCAATGTGTGAGCGGCTTATGCCTATGCCGACATGGAAGCTGGTCGTGGACATCGGGGCCGAGGAAGTTGGACAGCAGATGCTTGCGATGCAGCACCAGCAGTATCAATCTTCTGAGGTTGCCGCGACAACTCATTCGCTCGCACATACCAGAGACCAACTAACGTCTGAGGTCATATCAATCTTTGCTGAGCATATGCCGTCTGACCCGATTAGCCCTGCATTTGAATACCTTCAGGGACTTATGGCGCTTCGACTGTTGCTACTACGCCCTCTACGAAATGATAATGAGCAGGCAATTGTGGATACTATTTTGAGTTCGTATTCTAGTTACAAGTCCCGTGGACGTTCGCGCTCTGAAATAGCAGAAATGTTGGCTAGGGATTTCATGTACTTGAATCCGCACGCTAATTCGCAACAGAGTATGTCCCTTCAGCCTCAGGGTAATGCGCTGTCTCTTCTGTCGTCAAGGAACGCCGCCCATCAACCATATTCTCAGCAGGTGCAACCCAACCAATATGAAAATTTAATCTACTCACTGGCAGCTTCAAACATGGGACAATTGTTCCAACATTCTCAAAGATCAGCCGATGACATAATAGAAAGCAGTCACGACCACTTGCGTTCAATGGATCTAACGGATGAGCAACAGCATCAGGATCAGGGTGACCAACAGCAACGGGATCGTGGTGGAAGTAATGCCAGTTCAATGCTAAGCGATCTCCGCGACATGTTGGATACCTCCGCTCATTCTAATAGCCTGAAGGCATCATTTCTCTCAGCTGCTGCACCTGATGCTGGATCTAGCGATGATTCGATTCTATAAATGCTAAAGCTCAAAAGTATCATTAATAGGTTAAGGTTCTCTTCTTTAGCATACAGTAAACCATGGCCTAAACCGCATACACAGTTGGAGCCGAAAACATGTTCACGGCGTTCCCGGCATGTGAGATACTATTAATGCTGTTGAATTTTCAATACATGACCCGACTGGAAGTTGTGGATGAAGAGCTTATGAAGGGATTACGTAGAGTAAAGTGGACAGTCAAACCGGATGTCGAACATAATTAGTTTGATAGGACTATTACCCTCAAATGTTATCTTTAGTCCCTATCTTCATCGGACTTGTCTTCATCATCACTATAATCAATAGCATAGTTTGCCTTCAGCTCCACTACTATGAAAAAAAAACCGAAACGCTCGCCGAACAAGGCAAGCAGCAGGCCCTTGCAGCAATGAAGAAAAACGCATTGCAGAGGATAAGAGGAATGCCAGAAAGCAAAACGCAAATAAAAATCTAATTTAAACTCCCATCCTCATCTGCCTCCTCTCTTCTATTTTTGTCTTCTCCATCGTCTCGCGTGGATCGGTAATAGTCTGCTGTAACTCGGCAACTGAATCGTCTTTTTCATCAACGAAGAAGTAATTTATTTTTCAACAACATAGATGCAAGTCTCTTCGCCCCCTTTCGAATCGTTTATTTGTCACGCCTCCAGTACTTGTTTCACCTCATCAAAATGTCACCCAACTGGAAGTTGTATCACCACGTGAGTCTAAACATCCCTTCGGATGTATCTTTTCATACAATTTCGGATGATGCGCCGATGCTAGACACTTATCAGGTCGTTTCACTGGACTAATCTCAAAGCTGCTACCAACGAAAGATCGTATCAAAAACTCTTGATTCTCATCGTCTACTTCGCACCTTTGGATCTCAATTGCTCTGGGGATGTAGTCACCATCAGTATCTACATCACCGCCGTATCCTACTACAGTAAAACACAACGATTGATCGTAATATGGACGAATGGTGTTGCCTATGGCAATGAATTGTTGATCCTTTGCCGTTGTACTGCATCCCTTTACATACATGACATTACTTGCAAAGCATACACCTGAAAACAAAACAAAGCAACATGAGCAAAATATGATAGGTGGTTAGTCAAGATGTAATAAACAATCAAACAATACTGACCAGTTCCACTACATTCTGTTGAAAAAAAACATAACATGAATGTTGTCAGTATATTACTTTGGCCAAATGAAAAATGTTTGTGTAAAATTTAACGTCTAATATCTCACCCATGCAAAACATTGGGTCACTGCTTAAGTTCTGCCACTTATAGCTATCTTTCCAATAGAGTCGTAGACGGAAAGGCCTCGCTGGTAGCTCTATTTCCACATCAGTTACTGCTGGGACCGACGCCGTCGTTGGCTTCTTCGTCGGACGTTTCGTTGGACGTAGAGTAGCAGCCGACGCTGGTCGTCCCGTTGGACGCCGAGTAGGTCTCTTCGTCGGACTACGCTTCGTGGGACGTTTCGTGGGACGTTTCGTGGGGCTCTTTGTTACACGGTTAGGATTAAGGAACTGGCGCTGTTCCAATTGAGCATCGTCAAAGATGTTGAGCTCACGCTCGAACTCACTTCGTAGGTTGATCGTTTCGTCGTAGGCCTTGGCAACTACCGCCGAGAGACAGGTGAAGCCTGCGATTGGGAGAAAATATAGTAGACTCATCTTGCCAGCACTGGTTGTGGATGTTATGATGTGGCATTTTGTTGTTACTAGTCTCCTCTGCGAAGGGCGCCAACACGACAAATTCAAACAAAAAATCTCGAGATTTTCTCTTCTGGGAATGGAGAAGTAAAAAGAGAAGGCAAGAGGATTCTTTTCTCTTCCACTGTACCCCTTCGACAATCGATTTCCGTTCGTAGGATTAATTAGTGTTATGCCGAACGGAACTGCTTCATTCACGGCATATTTATTATAGCACTATAACTCATTGCCATTGAATATCAGTGCTTATCCATTCTTGAATGACAATAATGAGGGCTCGGATTGTTACTGGTCTCCTAATGCTTTGTCTTGCCTCCACACAAGCTGTGGATCTGAGTAAGGACAAACTAATCGTCGAAGGAATTACTGCCACAGAGGTATTCAATAATGCAGCAAACAAGACTGCGCCCACGTACAATCCCACGATTTTTGATTCACCAGCACCGACGTACAATCCAACAGTATCTCCACATCCGACAAAGACAATGCCACCGTATAAAGGTTTAGTCAAACCAGGTACTAATATTGATCGACAGACAGTACTAAGCACAGTTCCGACTGCAAATCCAACCACATCCCCCACAACAAGCAGTCCTTCCAAGGCTTTTACGACAAGCAGTCCTTCCAAGGCTCCTACTTTTGCTCCGACTGCTAGCCCCTCAAAGGCTCCTACTTTTGCTCCGACTGCAAGTCCAACTCAATCTCCCTCAATTACGCCAACTGCCTTGCCGACCACAGCTAAACCAAGTACTAAAGCTCCAACAGCTGCAATCCCTACATACACACCCACTCTTAATCCTACGCTTAGTCCAACACTTAATCCAACGGGCTCATCGGATGCAGGCCAATCGAACAAGCCAAATATGTCGCCGACATTATCACCATCGCTCAGCCCTACACTCTCCCCTACGCTGTCTCCGGCTCTGAGCCAAACAAAAAAGCCCACAGCAAAGCCGTCATCGTTGCCACCGTCATTATGTGAGTGTTTATTTTAATGTGTTGATTCCGTTCAATTCACGTCTATGCTAATTATAAGTCATTTTTCATTTGATCAGCACCTACGCTAAGTCCCGCGCTGTCACCGACACTTTCACCTACGTTGAGTCCAGCTCTGAATCCTACTATATCGCCGTCATTGTCACCTACGTTCAGTCCAGCTTTGAATCCCACTATATCAGAGTCAAATGTTCCAACGATTTCGCCTACTGATTCAACAGAAGAGTTGGAACCGACACTGTCTCCTTCGTTGAGTCCTACTTCTGGTGATACGGATGAGTCCCTGTTGCCCACATTTTCTCCTTCTATTGATACCGATCTTGTCAACCCTAATGGAGACCCAACGCTTTCACCTTTAAGTGAAACTGACCCAAAGCCTACGGATGATGATCGTGACGTGAGTAAGCCGATTATATCATCGAAAGGAGGCAAGTCCAGTGGATACAGTGGCAAGTCTGGCAAGGCTAATAGTGACCTCAATGATGAAGGCATATTGGAAATAGAGATTGATATGAGTTACGACTTACTAGAGGAGGGTAGTAAGAGTGGAAAATTTGTTGATGGTAAGGTACTATTTAATGGCAAGTCGAACAAAGGTCCCGAGACAGAGATTACTTATGTTCTCAAACCAAAAGCTATCAAATCGAATAAGGAGTCGGACAACAATATTACTTTTATTAATACCTCAAAAGCAGGGAAGGTATCAAAAGCTTCGACAGTCATGAACAGCACTGGAGATGTTGGATATGCAAAAGCAGGAAAGGTCTCAAAGGGTGCTAAAGCTGCCTTAAACAGCACTATGCTTAACGTCACGAGGTTAACAAAAGCAGGCAAGGTCTCAAAAAGTTCAAAAGCTGGCTCGAACAGCACTGTACAGAACGTCACGAGTTTAACATATGCAAAATCAGGGAAGGTATCAAATCAGATGGGTAATGTAAGCTCACTAGCAATATCCAAGAGCTCGAAAGATGTCTTAATTACGATAGGCATGTCAGTGCCAATAATGCTTGTTAATCCCGAGACGTCTAAGCAGCTCCCTCCGTCCGCATCCAAAGTGGACGATATTCCTATACGAACAAGCGGGAGTAACAATACTGACGAAGTCTTTGACTCTGATGTCGTCCAAATTAAGCCTACTTCCATACCGACGGATGCACCTTCGTTGCAAACAAGCAAGAGCTATAATACATACGAAGACATAGAGCTCATTGGTGTTGTCATCCCGCAAAAGCCTCCTTCTCAAGTCACAAAAATTCTAAATACAGACAGTCCAACCGTCATTACCACACCAGAAGACTCAATAGAAACGACTTTATTTCCTACGCAAGAATTATCAATGTCGATACTGGTATCAGAACCTCCAACAGCATTACCATCATCACCACCACCAACTACTCCAAAAGTTGATGATACAGAAAGTCCAACCTTCATGCCTACTCCAGACGACTCAATAGAAACAACTCTATTTCCGATGTATGAATTATCAATGCCATTAATGAAGATGTCAATGCCACCATCATCGATACCAACATCTACATACCCAAACTCTAAAACTGCCAAGCATAGTGATGAGACGGACCGTGCAATACCTGATTCTGATACACCAGGCTGGGCAAAAGGTGTGTCATTTGACGGTTATCATGTAAAAAATACAGAATTTCAAACAGGTTATAACCCAGGCGATCACATGGCATCATCATCAGCCTCAGTCACAGGCATTTACATAGCACTGTTGTCAATCATGGCATTACTTGGGATTTTCCTCATCTAGTACATTAGAGGCTGTAATGCAGTACATAATTGAGCAGTAATTATATAATATTGTAGACGTGTATTTATCTAGCTAAAGTTATTTCGCGGTATTAATCTATGCCACGATCACACAAATATCTTTACAATTGTCATCGATCACACAAATTATCACTGAGCAAAAAAAAAACCTTTACTACAATCATATTCTGAGTACGGGCAACATTTTCTACCAAAAACAAATCTTTACATTGGCTCTTTACAATTGACACAATCACACAAATATCTATGAAAGAAGTTCCAACGGTATCATCTTATTCTTGCCTTCGAATTCTTCTAAAAAATACAAACAGATACAGCAAAACTCTTTGATTCTATCAATATGTGATCCATTCCGCAGTAGTATCCTTTCTCGCACCGATACAGGACTTTGGGTGTATCAACTCATTTGACTTTGGATGATGGGCTTGGCCTAAGCATCGATCGCCACGTTCTACTGGACTAAGCTCAAACTCGTTCTCAGTACTGTAACCAGTAAATTGTTGATCAACATCATTCTCTTGACACTCTTGAAGTTGGATTGGTTCAGTAATAGTACCACCGTCAGTGTCTTGTGCGCTATTGTAGCCCATGATAGTGAAGCAGAGAGAATCGTCACCGCTTGGCCTAATTGTCCGACCGATGGCAACAAAATATTGTTTATTATTGTCTTCATCACAACGCTGAACTTTGATTTCACTACCAGCATTGCATCCTCCACTGTTCCCACCACATTGCATGCAATACTTTGGGTCCTCAGTAAAATCCTGCCAGTTGTAATGGTCTCTATAATGTAGCTTGAGACGAGATGATGGTCGTTCTTTCATGGTTGGGGCAGGCGTGGGACTTTCAGTGGTGGGACTAAAGCTCGGTGGTACAAAGTTATCCAATGCATTCTCCAACATTTCAACCACTGTGGTTGGTGACCCGGTGGGTATACCTGGAATTACCAACCCAGAGAACATTTCAATCCAAGTTGTAGGTGCAGAAGTCGTAGGTGGAATGTACTTGTCTCCAGGGCAACATTCGGCTGCGCTTGTTTCGATTAATGTACACATCTGACTACCATATTCATATGTACTAGCAGCATCGATTAAGTCAATGCATGTATCAGTATCACCCACCTCGGCATTTGGGATGTAAGTGAGTCCAGCAGTAGCACCATTGGGACATACAATACAAGGATTAGTCAAAGTTGGTGCAGGTGAGGCCGATGGTGCCACACTTTGTGTTGGTGGGAACGTTAGTGGTGTTGTTGTTGTTGTTGGTTCTAGTGCAGTAACAAGTGACACACTTTCCGTCGGAGATGCAGTCGGTTGTTCACCACTGTCTGATGCTGTTGGTGATACTCCTCCATTCGACGACGATGACTGTTGGGACTCAGTCGATTGGCTGTTGCTACTTACTACCTGCCACCCAATAACTCCACCAGCACCCACGACAAGAACGGCGGCGGTCAAGCACAAGATTTTGCGGTTATTAGTATTCTGTGATGATGGAGCTGTTTTAACAACCACGAGATCCTTCAAAGGCTCTGGCACTGTAGTCCTGTTTGACTTTAATCCACCTCCTCCTCCCATTCCACCACTAGACGACAATGATGGCGCCTGCTGGACCATTTTGACAACAGGAACACCCACTACTCCCAATCCAGCTTCCATGGCTTTCAATTCGTTCATAAACCGCTTGCCCGACTCTTCTTCTTCCATTATCTTAGTGGTAGGTGTCACATCCCATGCCGCCAACTTGTTGCCACCACTCTTCTTCATCGAATCCATCGGTTGGAAGTCACTCTTCTTTTTGTTACTATTCTTCGATTCTTGCATAGTCTTTAACTTCTTCAAATTCTTTAACAAATCACTTTCCCGTCCTTCATAGCGTGATAGAAAGTCATTACGTTTATTCTTGGGAAAATTGAGCATGTCAAACAGACTCATAATTTCAGCTGCAGTACTACTACTACTGCCCGAAACAACTGTACTTGCAGAAGTAGTAGTAGAAGCAGTTGTACCAGTCTCTCCTCCTCCTTCATTCATCAAGAGGTTACGTATCACATCTGCCTTACTTTCACGAAGTATAGTAATCTTACGTCCAATCGCAGAACTCTTACTACCTAATAATTTGGATATACTCTCAGCACTCAAATCGGTAACATCCTCATCATCTAGTGCTAGTATCTTATCTCCCAATTGGAGTAATGATATTAGTGGACTATCTTTACGTATGTTGTATACGAATGATGGCCCGAGGGGTTCAGGTGGTTCAGGATTTACTAGTATGAACCCAAGCTTACCGGATGGGGCGATGATGTCGATGGTTGTACTGTTGTTGTTATTCGTCGACGTTTTTGTCGTGAGATCCGTAATACTTGTGTTCTTGGTACTGCTCGATTTGTACGACACCTTGTTTTCCTTCTTGGCAATTTGTATGAGCCGTGCCTCATCGGTCAGTAGTCTTGTTTCCGCGGACATACCACTGAGAGTGTTGTTATCATCCTCATCCTCATCCAAGTCAATCAGAGTAGGTCCTAGCGCGGTGTTAACGCTGTTATTTTTTATGATATCCAAGAATTCGTCATCAGAATTGACATTGGACATGATAGGAGTTACGTCCATGCCTTGTGATCGTCCAACTTCTTCCTCTCTGTTGTTGGCAGGTGATGGATGTGGCTCGTGGTAGGCAATCGTTATCATATTATGAACTTACTCCCACAGCAAATAATGCTCACCGCTCCCACGAGTAGCGTGAACAACACGAATGACCACCGTGTGGAGTAATTAAGGTAGTGAAGCCCCTAATCACCACCAAATTTGCATGGTGTGAAGTGGCCCATTATTTTGAGAAAAATTGCAAGTTCAAAAGGAGAAAGGCAGTAGAAATCCTTCACCAAACAAGAAAGGGGTAGCCTTCCCGCCAACAATCCTTTGTTCTAACTCTCGCTCGGATCGGACTCGATGAACGCCGAAGGAGGCAACGATGGATGGATCGAATCAGTCGACCCTACTACTGGTCGAACATTCTACGCCAACCATGTAACGCGTACAACTCAATGGGATCCTCCTCCCGGATGGAAGATAAATTCGTCGGCTACGGCGGCCAAGAGGTCGATGGCAGTGTCGAAGAATAATAATGGTAAAATTGATACTACTACTACTGATGATGATGATGCATTACCAGATGGATGGGAGGAAATGTCAGACCCAACCACAGGTCGTAAATTCTATGTCGATCATTCGACGAAAGCAACGACATGGGACCGTCCTCGACGGGAGGATCGAAAAAATAATCGAGTCATAGATGATGATACAGCGAATAGTAATGACTTGTTCGGACTATCGGCAATGCAATTGAATCAACATGGCTCACATGGCAAATGGGATGATACTGATCCACGTATTGGTAGCCGGCCTATTATCTCATCACAAATGATGTCACATTCTCCACTCGGAGGACCACCACCCCTCGACTTTATAGTAGTCTCGGTCCCCGACTCCATGCGAACATCCTGTCCATCGTGTAATTCCACATTCACATACACTAAACGTCGTCATCATTGTAGATTATGTGGTGATATATTCTGTGATGCATGCTCCTCCACGCGTGCGGTCTTGCCATTAGATGGGAAAGAGTACGATGTGCCCGTACGTGTGTGTGATACATGTATGAAGGATGTACAGAGGGGGAATTACTTTAGTTTACGACGATATTTAACGCCGTTGCAATTATTCGATCCAACGAAGAAGAATAAGCCACCCACTACTACTACCGCGGCGACATCGGCGGCATCGCCGAAAGACGATTCGGGGGGGAGTGGGGAGGTAACGCGTGAAATCACTGCCATGACAGTGGCCGCATCACTCTCATCGCTTTCGGCAGATATCGATGCCATGATTCAAGACCCATCGACATATGGTGAGAAGATGACTATATCCGCACATGTCTTAATTCCAGCCGTGGGAAAACATCTACATGACAAGAATACTGCCGAATATGCTGTGCGTGTAATAAGCGGACTACTTACGTTGGGGAGTGTCGCGGGGGATGATTCATATGCCTTGGCAGTGTATGGCGTGGGAGGAGGAGAGGACGAGCGAAGTAAGAAACGAAGTAGTAAGAGTAAGCAGAGAAGCAGCATCGCAGCATCCACCAGAAGTACAGCTTCATCCACCGCCAGTAACGACGGTAGCGATGACGAGGATGAGGATAAGACGCCATCCAGCGGCGGAGTTGGAGCAGTTACAAAGTGGAAGCCAAGTGTGATAGTGAACGATATCCTAGCGATACTTGAATGGAACGGCACGGACAGTCGTTCACTAAGCGCACTGGAAGAAGCAACCAAGGTTGTGTATTACATTACTGATCCGAATTTTGTTGAAAGTGCGATATCCAAACTGTCTCGTCAAGAGGATAAAAAGTCATCACCATCATCGTCCGAAGAGGAAAAGAAGGGCAATGACGAGAATACTGGTGGACCCATTGACGTTGATGAGGTCGTAGAATTGGCACGTAATTACTTACGACTTGATACACATCGTGCATTCCGTGCCATGCTAGATCATGCAACGTCGTCTGTTTCGTCATCACTGCAACGCTGGTCGACGGCATCCCTGCGACATCTTATTGCCGAAGATCGTCGACGAGCATGTTCGGCGTCATCCTCCAAGTATGAGTCATTCATGAATCAATTAGTCTCCACCGGCGGTATCATGATATTATGTAGCTTGTTATCGTCAGACGAGGAGGATACACGTACACACGCCGCGTCATCATTAGAGGCTGTTGTTATCTCAACTCGTGCAATTGGACTCATGACAGCAGCAGCAACAACAACGATGAAGAACAAGAAGAAGAAGAAGAAGAAGAAGTCGAGATTTATTAGAGTCGGACGTGGAACTGATGATGATTCGGCAATTGTGGATGCCATCGTTTCGAATGGCGGATGTGGTCCGGCTCTTGCTCATTTGCTTATTTCGGCGGACGAATCGGTGTCACGGCTCGGATTTTCCTTTGCCAATTCATTAATATCACCATTGCTTTCTGACCCTAGAGGATCCGGTCAGTCGTTGCGTCGGTGCATCTCCGGCTATAGTGAAGGAACTGAGGTAGTAAACGACGGTCTTTCATCATACAGACACGCGGCCATCACATTGGTCGTGCCAGATACCGGCGAGATGTCCTGTCTTCCATCGTTGATACAGGTGTTACGAAGTGGTGCTGAAGAGTCGTGGGGAGGTAAAAAAACAGCACGGTCATTACAACTTCAAGTAGTTGCCGGCGAATGTCTTGCTGCCATTGCGCTTGCTATCGGACATATTGTGAGTACCGGTTCTGGACCACTTTATGCAAAGGCAATGAAAGCGTTGGAAATCATGGAGAATGAACGAATATTTGACATTTCGTATAAACTTGCAACGTCTGCCTCGTCTCGATCGTTGGATCCGTCGAGAAACACTCCTCAGGCACGGCTACGAGAGGCGAGTGGCTTGTCATTGCTCGCATTATCGTCATGCTCCAGTATTACTTCTTCATATCTTGTTTCGAACAATGCAGTTTCGGAATTATTGAGTATTGCCTCAGAAATGTTGAGTGCTCCATCAGCGTTGCGAGGGGCATGGGCATCGCGTGGCCTGTGTTACTTGGAGTGTGCGACTGAACTACTACTAAACGCGTGGAAGAGTAGTGATACGTCGTGTTTAAATCTCCTCTTGGAAGCCCTTGGTGCTGGAGCAGTGGGACTTGCTAGTCGAATCGTAAAGACGAAGGTCCATCTTAGCAACCACGACAATGCCTACTCTCAAATGCGAATCAAAATAGCATGCTGCTATATGCTAAGTGCAATGTTTGGTATTGCTGTGTCAAATGACGAAAACGCTCTAGGCACTACTCGTCTTGGCAGTGCTGTCGATGCAGATTGTGCTGCATCACTAGCATATGCCGACGAGACGGAGGGCAGGACCGATCTTGTGGCTTCCTCTGTATTTCTACTGAGCGCCACACTTCCCTATGCTCAACAATTCGCAAACGACGACGTGGATGAACCGTTGCCGATGAGTGACCTTTGTGAAGCTTGTATGTTGGCCATTGGTAGCATGTGTGGCGGAAACGATTCCGTTGAAACACATAATAGTACACACTCTCATTTGAGAATTGACGCAAGTGAGCTTGTGTGCAGAGCGATGACATCAGGTCGCTCCCCCTTGTTATCATCTGTATTGATTGGAGCTCTTGGTGAGAATTTGGTCAATCCCGCTCTTAGACTGACACTTGCCATTGCGCTAAATGGCCCGATTGAGCTCCGTGGCGAACTTGCAAGGAGTGGAATGCTTGTCCCTCTGGGAGACATTGTTCAACATTCTCTTTCATCAGGGGAAAGACATAAATTCTCAGTCGCAGTTGCAATCGTAAGATTGTGTGGTCCCTTTACAAATTCTGAAGCCCGAAGTGGTAACATTGGATCGTTGCAGAATGTTATTCGCACAATGTCTGTAGCGTTAACGATATCTGAGAGCGGACAGGATCGAAGCAGTGATCTCCTAGCTCTCAAATTCGAATGCCTTTTTGCTATGGAGGCCTTGAGTGCAAATGAAATTCTTCAAAGCACAATGATGACCGAGGCAATCCCAGCGGTCATTCAACTCTTGACCCAGCTTGTGGAGGAAGATTTATCCAGAATGGACGTGGATGGCATCATCTGTTCTGCACTGAAAACAATCAAGAGTCTAATTTCTCTTCCCTCAGCATCGTCACTTGCTGTCAACGATGTTATCTCTTCAATAGTGAAAATATTAAATAACAGTCATGACGAAACGCCACGTTCTCAAATGCAGAGAACTTGTATAGAGTTGTTGCTTGATATTGCCTTCGGTAAGAGCAGTGTTGCTCGAAATGGTGGCTTTCTATTTAGTGGCGTTTTTGAATCAGTTGTATCATTGTTTGATGGGGCGGGATCGAATGTGCATCGTATCCTCGAGATTATTGACTTTATTATCCAAGATATTGATGGCTCAAGTCCACTACTGAGGAATGACATGTTGCGACAATTTAGCAGTGTCATTACACGACAAGATCAGTTTCTGAGATCGCTTATTGCCACTATGCTGGCAACTGAAGAAAGTAATCAAGGCACTACTATCCTCCCTTCGTTGTATGGTTCGCCAATTCATTTCTACGATGATGCTGATTTACAGCTTGCCACAAACAATGCTATTAAGCTATTATTTAGCATATTATCACTTCTCTGTAGCGATGAAACTGGCATTGGAAAGCAGCATTTAACGCATTTGTTCATGCTGAAAAATGTTCGGGGTTGGGCAAAGACGGCCACATTTACCTGCTCCTATTTTATTCACCTCTTAAAAGATGAGACTGATGGAGTTTGTGTTCCACAAAATCTTGTACACAGAGAATCGTTCGTACGCGACAAGCTCCCGGTGGTTAGGTGTCTACTGTTGGAGGTATTATCTCTTAGTTTGGACGATTGCTTGTCTAGTGATAGTTCGAGAGAGCATGCAGAAAAATTGATTTGCGATTTCAAGATACCGCAGCTGTGCTTGTCATTTTGTCAGCTCAAGACTGTTAGTCAGGTGGCATTCGATTTATTCGAAAATGTTGTTCTACCCCTACCTATCGATAAGTTGGGAGATTTGCTCCTTAATGACAAATCATCTCTTATCACGATATTTGACTTGGTCACCGGGCAGAACAATTTAGTACCTGATTTAGAGCATTCAAAAGAAGTATTCGCGATTACTCTGGGCAACCTCGCAAAGTCTGGACTGCTCGCAGTGGCAGTAGAGAAATTTAGCGTGAGAAACAATGCTATTGCTGCTCTATGTGCTACTATTCAGGGGACTGATGCGGGGATCATTGATGAAAGCATGAATAGCTTACCTCGCATCTGTTTGGAGAGTTTATGCACCATTTTTTGCAGTGACAAAGGAGATAATGCTGGTGTAAACATCACTGCGCTGGAAGCTCGGGCAATAGCTTCAGCGATTGGAAAGATATTATCAACAACGCTACTCAATAGATTTTTTACCCAAGCATCATTGGAAACGGCATTAGACGATTCAATCGATCACAGTTCCGACCGATCTCTAATCTCGCAGTCTGCCGAAGCAACGCTGCTATGCTCACTTGCTTCATTTCCTGAATCTCTCAATGTGCTGCATCAAATAGGAGGTTTTGAAGCTATCGGTCTAATTGCACACGAAGGCGAGCTTACTGCAATTTTAGCTATAAAAAATGCATGTGAACTGAGTCCGAAGTCTGTCGTAGACTGCGATGCTCACATATCAATCATGGAGGCTTTCATACACGTCGAAAGATTGCTTGCTGCTGATCCCTCGAATTTGAGCAGACTCCGGGATGTTGCTATTTCTTGCATGCAAGTTATTCATACATTGAGTCAAAATCCTATCAGCAGATGGGCCATCCACTCTGCGGAACAGAGCTTCGGATGCTTATCAGCTGCCGTGTCTATCATAAGTGCAAGCTCGGAGGTCCTTAATTTGATGAATAAAGACACCACGTCCGTTAGCAAAAACGTCACCGAATCGAATGAAAAGCCAGTAGATCGACTTCAAGTGGGTGACTTAGTTTATGCAGATATGATTCCTAGTAGCAAGCGATCAAAAGGAGGGTCGAAAATAGATAAGCTTCAAGGAAAAGTCGCATACATTGGTCCCGTAAAGTTTAAGCCCGGCGATAATGATGACTGGATCGGCATTCAACTAACTGGTGAAAGTGCAGGTCAAGGAAAATGTGATGGAAGCGTCCAAGGTGTACGTTACTTTGACTGCGATGGCAGAAAGAAGGACGGAATATTTGTTAAGAAGGACAATGTCGTTAAGAAGCAAGGCAATCAGGTTTTGTTGGAGGTAGTCTCGCCAGAAATAGCAGAAGAGGGAACAGTTTGGCACCCTCTGTTATTGAAGAATGACTTGACTTTAGAACGAGCCGCGTTTTCGCTACTGTTGTCATTGTCAACTAGCAAACCTCATCGTGATGCAATGATGCAAAATGTCAACTTAGTCGACAATCTGACCAACATGATTGAGAATTCAAGTGCAGTAATTGGATATCGAATCAATGCTTTAGAGCTCTTAGTTTCATTAACTCGTCATATGAGCAAGAAAGATGATAAACTACCACCGCTCTTATATTTGTTGGTCGAATCGCAGATGAAAGCACTTCAAGTAACGAGGGATAATCGTGAACAGATGGAAAGAAAGCAATTAATTTGTATGGCAATAAATGGATTACAAAATCTATTTGGTTCATTTATGGATCTAGACGAGCAGTCCAGGACTATGAAGATTACATCCGATCTATTCATTTATTTGACTGATTCGTTGTATACAGGGCCTAAATCAAAAAGAGTAGCTGTATCGATCGAGGACGGACATTTATTCTATCAGTTATCGTCTTTCTTCATATACTCACTGGGTGGTACTGAAAGCGTCGTGGCTTCGATTTTATCGGTGAAATTCATCTCGTCTGTGATACGATTTGTTATGATGACCGCGAGCGTGCCATCATTTGATCGTAATATACCCATCGCAGCTGAAATGAAATTGGCTGGAGGAGAACATTGGAACGCGGCACTAGTACACTGTCTGTTCTACCTGTCTTGCAATATGACCCAATCGTCTCAGGAGCATATAAAGATGAGTTACGAACGCTTGATTGCAGACGTCGAACCTTCACCGAATTACTTCCAGTTTTGTCTTGAGCACATTACAAAGGAGAAGGTCGTTGCATCTGTTGCAGCAAGAAATATATTGACGAACCTTTATTGAAAAAAATATATCAGGATTGCAATTGTAGAATAAATGTATTAGTATTAGTAGAACCGTATGAATATATTTTACTGGTTTACTCCTCTCTTCCTTTCTCTTATTCATGTTTAAGTACGGACGTGTGTTTCACGCCTCCGTGTTCGGGATTGTGACTAAATTTACAATTTACTCCCCTCGTGCATTCCCCACGTTGGAAGGCGTAGCACATATTCTTATCTCGAGTATCCAATTTGTCTCTCCTTTCGTCTGTCATTGTCATATGTTCGACTCGACAGTGTTGGCATCGTTTTGGTTTGTCCGTCCATCCCATTTGTTCATACTTTGTACGTTCTTTCGTTGTAAATACAAATTTCTTCGAGCAACTGGTACATGATAGCTGCTCAACATCATCACCGCCTCCGGCAGCAAGGAGTAGCGCATTATCCAAGGCGCGTCGGGCTGCCGTTTTGGCTCTACGTAAATCTTTGTCAATTTTGTTACCTTTAAATTCTGCTAGCGCAATTTGATATGCGCGTTCTAATTCGTTGATGATACCGTCGTCTTCTTTCGTTGGAGGTTCTGTAGGAAGTGCGTTGTTTCTCCCACAATCTTCGTTGGTCTGATTTTCACATGAATTTTTAGTTGCCGGTGATGTGATCGATGGTGATATTGCCGTTGAATCAACAAAATCGTTGTTAGAATCAAATTTCTTCCGCGCCTTCTTTGATCGTTTCGTCCTCTTTAGTTCATCATTCGATTCATCATGCTTACGCACGCGTTTCGTCGCTGGGTGGGCGGAGGACACCATCATAATTATTGTTGCCCCTAAGTAGAAAACGAAGCGGGTTGCTTGGGTTGGTTGTGGTTGAGTGGTGAGGGGGACAGACGGGAACATGGCGCACGGTGTCACTGCTACCATAGCTCGCCTACTTTGAAGATGATGTGGCAAATCTCATCGGTCTTCGCCATCACTACCGCCGTTGTCAGTGCTACGGTTGGTCATGATGATGCGAAACCATTCTACCTCCGTGACATACAGTTGGGTGACTACACATTTCCGTTCTCCCCAATGACAGTAATTATCACGCTCATGTCCTTCATCCTACTTAATAAAATCTTAGCCCAGCCGAAGTCAATTGCGACTGCATCGCATATCCTATTGGATGGAGCAGATGCCGAAAAACGATCGATTGCAATGAAGGGTGAAATTAAGAATGATTATAGAAAGTTTCAATCATTTGCCAAGGAACATTCCAAGTGTCCGAGTGGGAAAAGTGCAGGTGGGCGTTTGGGTACTTTCAGACCTGGACAAATGGTACCAGCATTTGATAAAGCAATTTTTGGAACGGAGAGTAAGGTCGGTGAAGTAATTGGACCTATTCAAACGGTAAGCTGATGAAAACAACGTTGTATATTTGTTGTTTACACCTCTTAATTTTTCACATATGCATCTCTTTGCAACATACACACTTAGAATTTTGGATGGCATTTAATCTGGATCGAGGACCGAAATTTGGCATGAATGAAAATCACTTTGATGATTGGCGGAGGAATTAGATACGCGTGTGAACTTTTGCTTTGGATAAAGTTCTCATGAAAGTACAGATACTTATTTACATTCTTATTTTGCTTTTCAAACATGATTTGTAAGATAAATTGTGGGTTGTTGATTATTCCATCTCTTTCAATGCAGCCTTCGCTGCCGCCCGTGCCACCTTTGATGCCTTTAATGCTGGCTTCTTCGTCGATTTGACCGGTAGCGAACGACTATTACATGACGGATCCTTCAGACCACTAAAAGCGCGAATCATTTCTACTATTACATCAGTATCGTACATACTCCAGAATGCATCATTCAATCGTATTTCAGTTTCAGCCCACCGTCCCTTAGCCTTCCATAACATTAACATGGGCAAGCCGACATATACCATCCCCCCACCAACTAATGCAGGTACTAGCCATGGTTGTGCGGTAAATAGTGGTAATGTCGTCGTACCACCGAACCAACCCCATAATCCAGTTGCTGGTACCGATACTGTTTGTGCCCCCAAGAACATGGCAATTGTTGCCGATTGCTTAACATTCCCTGCCGTGGATGTTTTTAGAAATATGGCCGCCTGTATTGTTGACCATTTACCAGTCTTACAATAAACAGCAATGCATTCTGAGTTGGCATATAGTAGATGATGAGGTGGGAGGAGGTTGGGTTGGTCGGATGATTTGTCGTCGCCAACGTCATCCTCCTCGACGGCTTTTAAACCACAAGATGAAGATGGTGGGAATGGTTCCTCTCCATATTCAAGGAGGAAACGCAGTCTTGCCAGCACGAGCTTGACTGGGTCAGTTTCAGGCAAACGGAGCTTTTGTTTTTGTTGCTTTGTTGCTGTATCCCCATCGGCGACCTGCAACGATGGTTTTGTTTTCGATGAATTATTCTTGTTCCTCCAACTAAACCAAGAGCGTTGAGTCTCATTTTTGTTCTCCGGCGTTTTTCTAATTTTTGCTTGATTGCATTGCTCCACCTCATCGACATTTAAACCCGCAGAGGGCCATGTAGAACCCTCAAACGGTGCATCGTTACCTAACCCGCCAACACCATCCTGGGCGGCAGCTGACGCCATTAATTTTACATCAACATCATTGTCTTTAATTTTGTCATGCAACTCCTCGTTGGACGAGTGTACCTGGAGTTGAACCTCCTCTCCGTAGCGTATCTTTGTCCATTTCTTAATTTCAGTTTCATCATCAATAGTAACAATTTGCATCCGTCTACGTGGCTCTGTCTTCTTCCGCGTCTTGTTATCATCTGGTCCGACCTTATCCTGACTAACTGGTGATAAACCACAATCGACAATCGTAACAACATCAGGTCCGACGGAGAATACGATACCATGAACTTGCAAAGGGTAGAGATAACCAATCATCCTCCAACGTATGACATGATCCCCCACGTGTAAATCATGTGTGAATTTGATATCGAATTCCTCCTCTACTAACACTTTCGTAAATGGACTGTCAGCATTGTATGGTTTAGACGATAATCCCAAATATCGACCTAAAACCATCATCGATGCCTCACTTTTAACTTCACTTAATATAGTCTGTGCATCTGTCGTGTCGGCATCTGAAAATAAGTCAGTGGCTGTGTCCGAAAAGACGTCATTTGCATTTGGTTCATCTTCATCATCATCATCATCATAATCATCATCATTATAATCAGTGCCAGTTATCCGTTTTGAAGAGCTACCACCTTTCGGACTGAGGAATCCACAGCCCCATCCATTATTTTTCACAATAATGTCAGTGCCCATACTACTACTGCCCTCATCCTCGTCATGGTGGTAGTCGTAATCTTTTTCGTTGTCATAATCTCCTCCTCTTACTTTTTCACCGTGTTCTTTGGATGACGTTGACGGTGTCCATGTAACACCTCCTCTCTTCTCTGGTTTACTGGTAATTCTCGTTACTTTCTCATCCGTCTTACGATTCCGTCGTCGTATTATTTTTTCATTCGTAGAAATGATCGTAGCAGCAGTATGCGATGGGTCGTCATTCGGAGGAGGTTCCATCATTATTTCATCGTTAAGAACATTATTATTCTCCTCATCATAATACGAAGATGATGGACGAGGTCGTCTTCTCACCCTCGTATCAGCGGCGTGTTTTGTTGGCGAGTCACGACTGCATGCCGCGATGGGGGAGACGGTGCTCATGCTTGGTATCAAGAATGATCGCTCTGTGCTGTGGCTATGCCCAGCTGAACAGAGTAGAGGCGTCTGCTTTTGCTGTTGGCTCTACAATACCATGAAATTTTTGATTCGGTTCTCAATCAAACAAAGAGTATCCGATCTTCTGTTTTGAACACAAAAGAATCCGCGGAGGGACACTTTTTTCGCTTTGCTCGCCATAAATGCGTGTACTCCACCCAATGCTATCGCTGTTTGGTCAGCCAGGGGACCACTGAAGAAGTCTACACAACACCATAGTTCTTGCTCGATCTTCATTAATCTCCGCCGCTTCAGCGCACGATGCCTCATTCGTTTGTCATCGTGGCTATCCTTGGAATCGCTGGATGCTTGGCGGAAATCATTGTTCCTCCAGACACGTTGCATGGGCAAGGACGGAGGATTCGAGGTGGTCATGGGTACAACAATCACGTCGTTGACGCAGTTGGAATTTCACAGCAACGACGACTTGACAGATTGCTGCCGATTTATATAGGATCCGAGAATATCAATCCAAACAAACAGGTATCTGTCATCAAGATAGGATCAGATAATGTTAATCCTAATAAACAGGTGGCATTCATTAACCCTAATAGCCAGGTCATTGACGATGTTGAATTAACCGGTGAAATGGTGACGACATATACGCCCACCTTACAGCCAAGTGATGCTCCCAGTGATGCTCCCAGTGATAGTCCAAGTGGCTCGTCTAAGCCGTCGGTTTTGAATCTTAACGACGATGATGGAATAAGTGATTCTATTCTTATGACAATCACTAACGATGATGGAATAAATGACTCGTTAACGACCATTCTACCATCATCCAAGGCAAATAAGCCATCTGCTAACCCAACGACTATTTCAACAAAAGCAGAAAAGTTCTTGAATCCCAATGTAAGCACCAATGATGAGGATGGTGAGGTTATGAACGATGAGGTAACAACTATAATTACAAATGAGACAACTTCCAACCAAACAATTGATGTCACTATCCCTAATAGTGTGAGCACCAATGGTGACGATGATGGTGTAAATGATGAGGTGACAATTATTACAACAACTCCATCAAACGACATATCCACACCAATGTCGAATGTGTCAACAACGATATATCCATCTACTCGTTTTAAACTCTATTGGTATTGGGGAATAGATTGGAGTCCTACCGAAGATTTGTTTTTTTGCATGGGTAAGTTTTTTTTATCTGACGTATCTTTTTAGTTATTCGGAAGTTTGGGCAATATATGGTTTGATGTGATGGTAACTGACCCCGTTAATCTGTTCGTTAACTTTTCTTCAGAATGCAGTGGCAACGATGGGTGTTATGTAGGTAACAACCTTTATCAGAAGCAGTGTAATGACGAGTCCATCGATCAACTATTCACGGTAGTTGGAAATACAGTTCGTCCAACGCATGATCAATCATTGTGCTTCACTATCATGGGCTACGACAGGGCGATAGATACGGATGGTGATCCAATCACAACACCAATTGAACTACAATTATGTGATGAGAATAATAGTTTACAACAGTTTGTGGGATACAAGAGCAGTGGAGAGTTCGAGCTAAATCCAATTAATCGTGGTGATCGGTGTTTGACAGCACATCATTTTCCCAAATCATATGAGCAAATTTATCCCAGAGATTGTATAAACGCCAGGATCGATCATAGCTCGAGCTATATTGCGTACAATTGAAAGATTATGATTCATCAGTGAGTTCACAATTGCTTCTGATTTTATTCAATAGTTACAACAAGGGAAAATCGTAACATGTTTAAATTTGTAGACTGTATAATGTGCCATCACAAATTAGTATTAAAGCTAATTCTTCGTACTTATGAGATTTTTTGGCTAGAGACATCTCCTCATAGACCCTCCAAAAATTCCCTCAGCTTTTTCATGGCCACTTCCAATTCCTCCATACTCGTGGCATAACTCATCCGTACTGTCCCAGGTGCGCCAAAGCTCTCCCCGGGCACTAACGCTAGTTTCTTCTCTTTCAATAAATCCAAACACAAACGTGTATCATCTCCATTGTAATACTTACTCACGTCGGGTAAGACGTAGAATGCACCATCGGGAGGTACGGCAACCTTCACCCCATCCATTGTTGCTAGTTCTCTTAGTACATAATCGCGCTTTACTCTCATTATCTCCACATTATTCTCCAACCATGATTCATTAACCTGCGTCAATGCCGCGACGCCAGCTGCCTGACTTACCGAACTAGCACAGCTAGTAATCTGTCCTTGTAGTACCGACGCGGCCTTGGCATATCGTGCAGGCGCGGCAAGGTAGCCAAGACGAAACCCCGTCATGGCATGTGACTTTGAAAAACCATTCACCGTTAATGTCCTATGGAACATGCCTGGTAATGAGGCAAAGGATGTAAATTTACCATTGGCGGTATATACCAATCGTTCATATATTTCATCTGCTAATATTACCACATTTGGATATTTTTGTAATACCATGGCTATTTGGGTCAGTAGTTCGATCGAATGTACCCCACCGGTAGGATTGGATGGATTGCACAGTATGAGTAATTTGACATTCGGATGAGATTGCAAACATGCATCCAATGCAGTCGGGTTGATTAAATATCCATCCTCCACGGCCGTGTCAAGTATGATGGGTATGGCACCCACGAGTAATGCCATTTCCGGATAGGATGGCCAATACGGTGCTGGTATAATAACCTCATCGCCTGGACCACATGCTGCCAGTAGTCCCTGGTAGACACATTGCTTCGCACCATTGCCTACAACTATTTCTGTATTTGGATTGTAAGTTACCCCCCGTCGTTTTTGTAAATCATTAGCAATGGCAGTCCGGAGTTCGAGCGTGCCAGTCACGGCCGTATACCGAGTTTGTCCTGCATTCATTGCGGCCGTTGCGGCTGTCATGACTTCTATGGGTGGATCAAAGTCAGGTTCGCCGACACAGAGTGATGTCACGACCTCGCCCTCCGATTCCATTTGCTTTACGAGACTAAATATCTCAACTGTTTTGGATGG
>Ga0247834_1002597_pt1 | contig 26741 bp, 26 predicted proteins | sample LaCruzMarch2015__8_FD_187118 | JGI IMG/M metagenome (GOLD analysis project Ga0247834, IMG submission 187118) | Freshwater microbial communities from meromictic Lake La Cruz, Castile-La Mancha, Spain - LaCruzMarch2015_12m | ecosystem: Environmental > Aquatic > Freshwater > Lake | place: Spain...
GTATTTTATCAATAAATAAAAGTAAAAGATTTTTTTGTTGTTAAATTTCATTATATAATAATAATGAAATTAGATATTAGTTAATAATGAAATTAGTTAATACATAGTTAATATACATATTCAGAAATTACTTCGCATAAAACTTTAGGTAATAAACTGTTATTATAAATATCACTGCATATTTGCTTTCTTTTTTTTAATGATTTTTTTTTTATAATTTCTTGAGCCAATAATTCATATTCATCGTATTCATATATTTTTCCGTATAAGTAATATTGACATTCACCTATATATTGTTCTGGTATAGGCGAAGAATCATCTACTAAAACCATAGAATAAGAATAATCATATATATTATGTAATAAACCATTTTTATGATATCTAATAAGATAATCTCCATGATTTTCATTTATACCTCTAAAATTATCTTCTCCTCCTTTGAAATGTAAAAAAGAAGGGTCTTTTTTAATAGAATGATAATAATTATTTTTGAATGTTTTAAAAACATATTCATTAAATTTTAAAGTATTAATTTCATTATTAAAATATTTAATAAAATCTTCTTTTTTGTATGTACATTTTTCAATTGTTTTGTATGTATTTTTATTTTTTTTCCAATAAACTTCACAAAAAATATCTTTAGACATTTTTAATTATTTCAATTCCAATTCCAAGTTCAGTATTCCAATTCCAAGTTCAGTATTCCAATTCCAAGTTCAGTATTCCAATTCCAAGTTCAGTATTCCAATTCCAAGTTCAGTAAGAGTTTCAAATGTTTTATAATTACAGTCTTAATAAAACAAGATAATTTAATTCTTATTATAATAATTAAAAATCATTTATTTTATAAAAACATCATATCTATAAAGTGTAGAAATAATTTTATCTGTATCGTCGTATATTTTACTATATTCATATTCATTTTCAAAAGTATTTGTTTTATAAAGTTTAAACCCATAATAATTCATTTTACTTACTAAAAAATCATGAAAAAATAAATATTCTTCTTGACCTTTCATAGAAACTGTTTCAGCATCAATATAAATTTTAATTTTATGATTATCTTTGCTATTATTTTTATCAATATCTTCAATTTTATATTTAGAATGTTCCCATAAACCATTATTTTTATTAAGTAAATCAAGAGTTCTTTCACCATCCATATAAGTAAAAACAATTTTTGCATTAGGAAGAGTAATATCTTTTATATTTTTCAATAAAATATCAATGTTTTTTTCGTTAAAGAAATTTAATGAAAAAAACATAAAAACATTATTTACCTTTTTAATTTTATAAGGTTCAATATTTTCTCCTGAAGATTTTATTAATTTAAATTTATTTTTATAAGGAATATTGTTAAATCTTTTTAAAAGTTCAGTATAAAAATAAGGTTCGAATAAATAAGTAATATTCATTTTAGTATTCATATATTTATATAAATCTCCTCCCTTTCCTGAGCCAATATCAGCTATAATAGCATTTGATTCTGTATATATTGTAATTAATTTATTTTTAATTATATTAGCAAATTCTCTATAATTGAGAATATTTTTTTCTTCTTCTTTATATCTCAATCTAAAAAAAGTTTTTTCTTTAATATTATATTTAATATTCAAATTAGTATAAATATATATTTTATAAATAGGTATATTATTAATATCATTTATATTATAACTATAAAGTTTTTTCCCTATATCTAAATCTATAATTTCATATTTATTTTCTACTTTTAAAACAATAATTTCTTTATCTCTATTTTTTTCAATTAATGATTTTAGGAACATTTTTTTATTTCCAATAGTATAAAAATAGTCATTATTTTCATAATTTGACCAAGGCGGGTCATAAAATATAATATCGGTGTCAATTTTTACATTTAATATATTATCATTAATAACTGTACAGTTATTAATATTTTTTACATTTAAATTATGTTGTAATAATTCAATGTGTTTTTTATACAGTTCAACCGCGTACACTTTTTTAAAATTTTTTGAGAATTCAATAGTATTTCCTCCTATACAAGCGGACGAATCAAGAATAGTTTTGTTATTAGTATCTGTAAATTGTTTAATCAATTCAACTGTATAATTAGATTGATCGTATGGTGTTGAACTATATAAAGAAACATCTGAAAATCTATATTTTAAATCATCTTGAAAAATTTTTTTAGAAAATTCAGGAGATACATTAATTTCTAAAGGAATTAGTAAAGGATTTTCAATTAGTATATTATCATTATATATAGTGCATGAAGATATATTTTCAATGAAATTATTTTGTTTTTTATAAGTATAAGAAGCATCTGAAATGAAACAGGATGAAGGTTTAATATCTTGTTGAATATAAAAAAAGTCGGATATTAATCCTCTATATTTATAAGGTGTATCTATATATAAAGTTTTAATATTAGAGAGAACAGGTAACATTGTCATTAATATATTATAATAAAATATTGGAATTATTCAATTAAATAATAATAAAAAAAGAATATATTAAAATGAAAATAGTTACAGTAGCGACATCGGATGAAGGATATTACAAATGGCTTAAAATGTCTTGTGAAAGATACAATACAGAATTAATAACTCTTGGAATGAATGAAAAATGGCTAGGTTATAATTGGAAATTAATAAAAATGAAAGAATATCTTGAAAGTATAGAAAATGATGAAATTGTAATGTTTATAGATGCATATGATGTTATATTGTTAGACGACCCTGTAAAATTAGAAACAAAATTTAAAAAAAGTAATAAAAAAATAATAGTAGGAAAAGAAACTAAAAATAAATTAGTGAATTTAGGAATGTTTGTATTTGACACATGTAAGGGAGAAAATGTAAATAGCGGAACTTATATAGGTTATAATAAAGATTTAAAAATAATGTTAAATAAAATTTTAAAAGAAAATAAAGATCCTTCATTAGATGATCAAAAATTAATTATTAAATATTGTAACATGAATAATAATGAAATACATATTGATAAAGAATGTGAATTCTTTACAGTTAAAATTATGGGCGTTTTAGAAGATGTAGATATTGATATAGAAAATAATAAATCTTTTGTACTACATGCACCTGGAAATACTAGAATGGAAAAAATTATAAGAAAATTAAATTATAATATTTCATTAGAAGAAGAAGAACAACTTACATTATATCATTATAGAACATTAAAAAGAAAGGCAAAATATTATTTATTATTAGCAAAAAATTTTGTTTTAATGTTTATAATTATAATTGCAATTGTTTTTTTATATTTTTATAATTAAAATTTATTTTATAGTATCTAATTCAAAATTTTTATTTAAATAAAAATCGCATCTGCTATAATTATACAATCATACTTTGTATATTATTTCCTACCGCATACTAAACTTATTTTATTGACAATACGGGTAAAGCGAATATTGAAGATACCATAAAAGAGAAGACAAATAATATAAAATTAGATCATGTCAAATATAACCGCAATTATGCAAAAACTCATGCACTCAATTAGATAAATATATGGGTTATTTTATTTTAGGATAAGCACAACCAGCTGAAACTTTATGAATAGAATTACCTGACCTAACATGAAATCCAGTAACTTTACCATTTGCACCACAATCAAGCCATCTAGTATTCATATTATTTCTCACTCCTGCAGAACATGATAAATTGTCATCGCTTGTAAAAAGTGATAAATTATCAACTCTTGCAACAAAATCACCTCTAATTTTTTTATATCCTCCTTCATTATAACAGTTTGTAACATATGGAGTTCCTTCGTCTCCATATGTTAAAGACGTATCTATTACTTTTGTATAAGGATTAATACAAGATCTTCTAAATCTTGTTAGATACCTTCCTCCATACTCATTCGTATATATACCACTTACAATACTTCCTATTGGACAATCAATATTGTGAAAAGTTCCACCCTCTGCGCCAATATGAATACTCTTATTAGGATCTACAGAGAAATTAGGAACAGGTAAAGGGTTTAATGAATTTACAGAAGAACTTATATTGTCTTTATTTTTAATATCTATCAAAATAATACATTTAACACTCATAGGGATATAATCTGTAATATGAAGTAATTTATTACTATTTTTTTCGTATATAAACATTCTATTTGTTTTATTAAGTTCTACAGTAAATGATATTATAGAGTTTTCATTTAATAAATTTGCGTATTTTATTAAATCCATAATTTCAATAATTTCCCATTTTATATAAAAACTTGAATCTATTAAAGCATTTAATAAATTTTCGAAATTCATAATTTCCATAATTCCCCATCTTATATTTTCCCATTTTATATAATTATCATCGTAAGTTTTAGTACTCCAATAAGGTGTACTATTTTTGTTGTATAAAACTAAATTACCGTCATCTTGCATTCTTAGAGTATATGGTCTTTCTCCTCTTGATGAATATATAAATTTATTCGTATTTCCAGCAGCCCAAACATAATTATTTCCAAAAATATTTGTTTTATCAGAATAAGTTACAAGGTTTCCATCAGGTTGTAATATTAATCTATATGTACAATTAGGTTCGCATGTTGTCATATCAGTAAATGGTGTTGTATTCTTCTTATTATTTACACTAAATAAAGAGTCCCATATTACTTTATTGTCATTTTCTCTATCAGTTATAACTACTAATTCATCATAGTTTTGTTTAACAGTATATCTACCATTTTGAGATGTTAATTCTTTAACAACAATATCTTCATTATATACAATAATTTCATCATATCTTACATTCCAAAGAATATCATAAAATTTATTGTATATAACTAAATTACCGTCATCTCGCATTATTAGAGTATAAGGTCCTTCTCTTCTTACATTATAGTCAAATTTATTCGTGTGTGAAACTGCCCATATTACTTTATTTCCGTCTATATTATTATTGTCAGAATAAGTTACAAGATTACCATCAGGTTGAAATTTTAAAGTATATGTACAATTAGTCGTGCATCTTCTAATATTACCGTATGATGCAGAGTCCCATATTATTTTATTGTGTTTGTTTCTATCAGTTATAACTACTAATCCATCAGGATTTTGTTTAAAAGTATATCTACCATTTTGAGATGTTAAAGAATTAACAACCATATCTTCATTAGATACAATAATAGTGTCCATTTATTATATAAAAAATAATTATAAAAAATAATTATAAAAAATAATTATAAAAAATAATTATAAAAAATAATTGATTCCATTAAAATTCTGTAAATTACACTGATATAAGTCTGATATTTGGTTTATTTTAATTTTATAGCTTTATCATTATAAAAGAATGTAGAAGTATTTTCTACTAATTTTATAAAATTGTTTTTTTTTTCATCGAATAAAGTTACTAAATACCCATAAGGAAATTTGGATTGAAAATATTGTTTTATAAAAAATAGAAGATAAATAAATTATATTCGCCTATACCAAATTCATAACTTTTTCCTTGATAATTATCATATGTAAAATTTTTATTTTTCCGTTATATTTAAAATGTTGTCATTTTATATAAAAAGATTTATTAATTTTATTTTAATATTATTCAATATAATAAATATTATAATTTATATAATAACTTAAATTTTCTAAAAAAATTTCTAATGTATTTATAAATGGAATATTTAAGAATTTTTTACATATTATTTTAGCAACACAGCAATGACCATAAGGATTACTTTTTAATTTAGTATAGTATCCAATAGCCCAATTATTTAATATTTGTATATCTTTATCTTCAAAATTTTGTAAATTTAGTTTTTGTTGAATCCATAATAATTTTGTTTTTATTTTATTGATTTCCGTTCTTTTTTCTTCAAATGTATAGTCATCTGATAGCATTGATTCTTTATAAATTTTGTCATCTAATTCATAAACTAATAACCCTATAAAAGAATTTAATTCCTCGTACATTTTATATCTTTTATATATAAAATGTATTTTGTGTATTAGGTTGATTAATATAAGAATGAGTATGTCCAGGGTCAGTAATATTATGTGTATGTGAACCAGAAGATTGAGTTAAACCATTATGATTATGAGAGGGAATTTCAGATATAGTAAGAGTATGTGTTTTTGACCCCCCAGTTTCAGATAAATTATTAAATTCGCTTTGATTTGTATCAAATCCAACAACAAATTTACCTTTAAGATTAGGAACATTAAAAGTGTTAATTCCATCGCCTGAACCATAAGTGGTTCCAATAACTAAAAATAATTGATGATATAAAGTTCTAGATACAGCAGAACCATCGCATAATATATAACCAGTTGGTGATATAGAACCAGCATAGTGAGATATAGAACCTATAGGAGGTAATAATCCAAGTTGAGACATAACTAAAGAAATATTTCCTACAGAAGAAGTAATATCTTGTCTTCCAGTCATATCTTGATTTTTACTTCTCATATTAGGATTTCTATTTACTGAATAAAATGACATTTGTATTATATAAAGAAAAAATTATATTTTACCTAAATATTCTTTTAATGTATTATTATAAATTTTTTCAAAATCTTCTTCATTAATTTTATTTTTATATACATCTAGTAATTCATATTTTATATCGTAATAATTCAAGAATTCCTCCGCAATTTGTTTATCATCTGAACATAAACTATTTAATATTTCTTCTTGTTGTATAGGTGGCATTTTCCTAAGCTCATTATTATATCTTTGAAAAATTTCACTTTTTATTACATCTAGAATATTAATTTTAAAATTATATTCATTATCATCAACAAATCCGCTAAGAATATTTATTATTCTTGATAATAAACCTGATGAACATACATTTTTCATTTCTTCAAGTTCTTGAATAAATCTGATATATAACTGTTGAGTATGATTTTCAATGTTATGAATTTTATTCCATACCATTAATAAAATATCGTATAAAGTATATCCGTCATATTTTGAGGGGTCTATCATAATTCTTGTAAGAACACTTACAAGTTCATCTCTATTTATGCTAAGTAAATATTTATGTATATCTTCAAATTCTTTTACAATTTTCAAGTTTCTTCTCTCTTTTATTAAATTTCTTAACATTTTTCTAATAGAATTAGATATATGTTCAGTATGAACTTCTTGTGTTTCATCTAATAGAGGAAGACAAAATTCTTTATCAATTTTATCACCATATTCTAAAAGTGTATCAATACATTCTAATTTAGTTTGATATAATTCGTTTGTATCATTTATTACATTATATAAAAAATCTTTTGCTTTATTTCTAATATCGCCATTATAAGCTCTTATTATATATTTAGAGCATAAAATTGTAATTAAATAAGGATATTTTTCTTCTATACTTTTTTCAAAAAACCAAGGATATAAAGCATGAACTATGTTTCCTTCAAGTTTAAAATATTTTTCATTATTTGAAAAAAAATAGTATCTTTCATCTATAGGGATACTTTCATCATTTAATAAATATTTACAGCATTCAATAACAATATTATTCATATTTTTATGGGGAATATGACACATGTATCTAATTGCTTGAAATTTATCTTGAATAGAAACATTGTTATCGTATATTTTATTTTTAAGTTCCATAAAAGGATTTATTAATGATTTCCCAAATTTTGATGTATCTATACCTAAGAAATTTCTAGGTAAATATTCAAATGAGCCTATTTCAAGTTGTGCATTTAATTCAACATCAGAAATCATTATTATTACAAATATGTTTTCTTTATACTATTAAATAAATGATAATTCATTATTTATATAGGATTCAATATAAAATGACTGCATTAAATCCTATGTTTATAAAAGTGTGCGGTTTTATGGGTACTGTAGGATTTATTAGAGGATTATATAAATGTAAAAAAACAGATTCTAAAGATACGGTTTTGTTAGCAACTATGAATGGTCTGTATTACGCAAATCCTGTTCTTATTCCTTATTCAATATATTCAATAATTGATAACAATAAAGAATATTATGAAGTTTTTGGAAAGTAATTGTTTAAATAAATTAAAATACAAATGAATATTTATTAGTTGAATTTTTATAACTTAATTATAAGTTATAAAAGAGGAATAAATTTCACACTGAGAATTCAAAATTTTATAATTATTTATAAAATGCTTAAAAATTTTATTTATAGAAAAGGAAATAATATAATTTGAAAATTGTTTTTAAATAAATGAATTTAATACTGTATTTTATATACGAAATATTCTTAAAATGTCGCAATATTCTAAACTTACTGTTAAACAACTTGTTCTGTTATGCAAAGAACATTGTATCCCTTACACTAAAAAGAAAAAAAGTGAACTTATAATTTCACTTTCAAATATAAAACAAAACACTAAATTAGTTGAAAAAGAGTTATCAATACAAGATTTATATTTTCAACATATTAGTGATGTTATAAAAAATATTTTCGAAAAATCTAAAAATGAAGATATGTTAGATGACATTTTACTTTCTGATTATATTAATAAAAACCAGTCTAGTTTTAATATTGTTAAAAATATTAAACAACTTCAAATGAAAATTGGGTATATATGGCAATGTGTTATTGGAGACTTTCATGGTTTTGAAAACTTGAAACAAGGTCATTATAGCGGTCTAGATATTTTATGTAAAGAAAGAAAATTTGTTATGGAAATAAAAAATAGATTTAACACTGATAACCAATCATCTAGAAATTATAACTATAATAAGCTCCTCAAGTTTAAGAATGATAATCCTGATTATGAATGTATTTATGCTGTAATTAATGACCGCACGAGTGAAGGATTTGATAAGTTATTTCCTTATAAGGGTTCTCATATAAGATATTGTTCTGGTAATAAACTCTTAGATCTAGTTTTTGGAAATGACAAAGAAAAGATTATTTCGTTTGTTAAAAGAGAAATTAATCTTCACTTAAATAAATGATTTTATATTTTTATATTTACCTTATAATATAAAAATGAGTTCTTTTACTTTTATTGAAGTTTGTGCTGGTGGAGGGGGTTTGTCCGCTGGTCTTATTAAAAGCGGATTTACTCCTATTCTTTTAAATGATAATAATAAAGACTGTTGCAACACTTTGAAAAAAAATCATCCTAATGTTAATGTCGTTTGTTCTGACATGGAAAAACTTAATTTAGAACAGTTCATTAACAAGGTTGATTTAATAACTGGAGGAATACCTTGTCAATCATATTCTCAATCTGGTAAAAGGAAAGGATTAGAAGATCCTAGAGGGAAACTCATTTATAATTTTTCTGATATAGTATATAATTTGAAACCTAAAATATTCATGATAGAAAATGTTAAAGGTCTTATTACTCATAATAAAGGTCAAACAATAAAAGAAGTTCTTAAAATTATTGATAAAAATGATTTGTATAATATCCAGTTCAAATTATTAAATTCGTTTGATTATGAAGTTCCTCAAAAAAGAGAGCGTGTTTTTATTATTGGAACACTAAAATCTTTTAATATCAACTTTAATTTCCCTGACAAAATCTCCTCTAAAGTCCTCTTAAAAGATATTTTACACAATGTTCCTATATCTGATGGATCTAAATATCCTGAAAAAAAAATTGTGTTGTTCAAACAAATTCCTCAAGGCGGTTGTTGGATAAATCTACCTGAAGATATACAAAAGGAATATCTGGGTAATTCTTACAATTCAGGAGGTGGAAAAAGAGGTATATTACATCGTCTCTCTATGGAAAAACCATCTCTTACTCTACTTTGTTCACCTTCTCAAAAACAAACTGAAAGATGTCATCCTCTTGAAGAACGTCCTCTTACTATTCGTGAATATGCTCGTATTCAAACTTTCGACGACACTTATCAATTCGCTGGCAGTTTATCATCCATTTATAAACAAATCGGAAATGCTGTTCCCGTTAAACTCGCACAACATATTGGAAATGCCCTTATTAAATCTCTCTGATTATATATTTATAAAATTTATAATCATTTCAAATATATACAGTTGTCAATAATCATTTATATAATTATGTTGTTTTTGTATTACTTAATTTTACATTTTGGTATAAAAAAACTTATAAATAGTTAATATAAATAAATATATATTTTATAAGAATGGATAAATTATCTAAATCTAAATTACTCGAGAAATGTCAACAATTAAATATTATCAAAGTTAAATCAAAGACTAAAACTGAGCTTATTAAATTGATTGAAGGTCATCAAAATACCTCTCAAAATACCTCTCAAAATACCTATCAAAATACCTATCAAAATACCTATCAAAATACCTCTCAAAATACCTCTCAAAATACCTCTCAAAATACCTCTCAAAATACCTCTCAAAATACCTCTCAAAATACCTCTCAAAATACCTCTCAAAATACTCAAAATACCTCTAATATTGTAATTCTCAATAATGATTGTTTGAAGGAGTTAGATAAACTTGATGATAATAGCATTGATCTCGTTTTAACTGACCCTCCTTATTTCATTGATAAACTTGATAATAACTGGTCTTCTCAAGATCTTAATAATGATGTTAAAAACAGTCACATTAAACATTTACCTAAAGGCATGAAATTTGAAAAATCTCAGGTTAAAAACCTCTATGATTTCTATATTGAACTCTCCAAACTTCTCTTTAAGAAAATGAAACCTGGTGCTTTCTTCCTCTCTTTTTCTTCTCCTCGTCTTTATCACGCTATTGCTATGAGTTGCGAAATCGCTGGTTTTGAAATTAGAGACATGATTAACTGGGTTTATACTCAGAGTATGCCTAAAGGGATGTCTGTTAAACACATCATTGAAAAAATGGATGTACCTAATAAAGAACAACTCATTGAACAGTATAAAGATTTCAAAACTCCTCAAATTAGATCTTGTTTTGAACCTATTTGCGTCGCTATGAAACCCTTAGGAAAACTAACTTTTATTAAAAATGAACTCAATTTTAAGACTGGATTATTGGATTTCTCTCAAAAAGTGGGGATTGATAATGATCGGGTTCCTGCTAATGTCATCACTTCTGAAGAATTTCACGACTCTTATGATAAGAATTTTTTGGTCTCTAAACCTTCCAAATCGGAAAAGGGCGATTTTAATACTCATATCACAGTCAAACCTCTTAGTCTTATTGAACACTTGATCAAACTATTTAGCAAAGAAAATTCTCTCGTTATTGACCCTTTCTTAGGTTCTGGAACAACCGCTTTAGCATGCAAAAATACTAATAGAAAATGTATTGGAATCGAACTTAATAAAGAATATTATAATATTTGTGTTTCCAGATGCTCTTAACTCTGATTATAAATTTTATTAATCTATAATCAATCTTTTAATTTTTTTCACTGAATACTTCCTTTATTTTTGTTCTTACTTCTTCGTCTTGAATTACTTCATCTAATCTATCGTTCTTTACAAGTTCTTTGATGATCTGATATATATCTCGCTGTCTCTTTTGATATTGCTTTGTTGTTTCTTTTATTTTTTCTGTGTTTTCTCCGTAACGTTCCCTTTTGTTGGTATTATATGTATAATATTTATATTTAAAGAACAAGTTCCACTGTTATTTTTCGTCTAAAACAAGAGGATAAATATATAAAGATAAAAATGCTCTCAATATAAAAGGAAATATATATCATACTTTTTTTTGGTCATAGAATTTGGAACCTGTATTAATCTGATATAAAAAGATTTAAAAAAATACAACGAATAATATATAAAATGCACAAGGAAATAAGGGAAGCAATATTTGAACAAAAGAGGAATGTATACATTTCAGGAGTTGGAGGGACAGGGAAAAGTTATCAAATGAAACTAATATATGAGTATGCAAAAGAAAAGGGAATAAAAGTAGAATTGACTTCAACAACAGGTGTTTCAGCATTCAGTATTGGAGGAAAGACAATTCAGAAATTTAGTGGTATAACAAGCACGAAACTTGATAATTTAATAGAGAAGAGCAAAAGTTCAAATGAAAGTGAGAATATGGAAAAAGAATTTAATAAGATAGTTGATGAGGCTTATGAGAAACAAATAAAATCAACAAAAATAAGTGTTATTAATAGTGTAAAAAGATGGAAAAAAATTGAGATGTTAATGATAGACGAAATTTCAATGATAGGATGTAATTACATAGATCTATATAATTCATTTGCAAGAAAAATGAGACAAAATAACAACCCATTTGGCGGAATACAAATTGTATGTAGTGGAGATTTGCTGCAACTACCACCTGTAAATGATGCAAAATGTTATGAATCTTTAAGTTGGAAAGATTGCAACTTCATAAACATAAATTTAACAAAAGCATGGAGACAGGAAGATGAAGAATGGGCTGAAATGTTAAAGAGAATTAGGAAAGGTATATTAACAGTTGAAGATTTACAAGCAATTAAAAGTAGAAAAATAGATAATTTTAAAGAGGAAGAATATAAAAATGAAACATACATTTATCCAAAGATTGAACAGATACAAAAAAGGAATAAAAAAAAATTGAATGAAATAAAAGACTATTTTTATGTTATAAAAGCAGAAGATGAATGTAAAGAAAAAGAATACTATAATAAATACTCAAAGGAAATTAAAGTGCAAAGAATATTAAAACTAAAAATTGGTTGCAGAGTGATGTTAATAAGAAATTTGAATGTTAAACAAGGGTTAGTTAATGGTTCACAAGGTATATTGAAAAAAGTAGATGAAATTTTCTTGTATATCCTGTTTGACAAAGACAAAGAAAAAAAAGTAATAACAAAAATAAAAAAACAAGATTTTGTGTATATTAAAGATGACGAACAAGTATTTAAAAGAACACAATTTCCAGTGGTAGTTGCATACGCATTAAGTATTCATAAACTCCAAGGTTCAACATTAGATAGGGTTGTAATTGATATAGGAGAAGATATATTTGAAGCAGGGCAAACATATGTTGCATTGAGTAGATGTAAAAGTCTAAAAGGAATATATCTAATAAACTTTGATCCACTAAAAGTGAAAGTTGATAAAGAGACTGTTGAATATGAAGAGAAATTTATGGAGAATGTCATAACAATAAAATAAACTTAAAAAGTAAATATAATATAGCATAAAATGGGTTGTAAAAAGGATATAAAAATCGCAATATACAAAGGAGAATATGTCTTTATAAATGAAGCACAAACAAGGAGAATATATGAGTGTGTAGGATGTGGTAAGGATTTAATAGCAAAGAAAGGTGATATAATGAAACATCATTATGCTCATAAGAGTAATGATGATGAAAATGAATGTAGCGTAGAAAGTATACAACATATTTTTGGAAAACATTTTATACTCAAATATTATAAGAGATTGATATTTAATTATAAATGTAAAGAGTGTCATAAAGCATTTCGAATAAATTTTGGAAAAGATGATAAATGCCAGTTAGAGTTTCCTTTAGATAAGAAGGATACCTATTTTGGAAGAATAGTTGCGGATGTATGTATATTGGAAAATAATACTGTAAAGGGTGTAATAGAGGTATTTCATACACATAAAACAGACTATAAAAAGATACAAAATATTTTATCAAGAGGATATGAATATATAGAAGTGAGCACAGAAACATTAGATAAAATCATGAATTTACTGGAAGATAAAGAAAACCCCAATAGAAAAGTAAATGTAACATGTGAAGACACACATTTATGTAAATGGTGTATAAAAGAATGTAAGGGAGATTGTTATCATAAAGGGAATTATTATAGTGGATGGGGTATTTTTAAATATAGAAATGTTATATGTGGTGATCATCAATGCATTAAGGAGATATGTAATAAATGCAAACAAGATATCCCAGAAAAATGGTTACAAAATGGTATATGCACGACATGTTTGAATGACTTAGATGAATACATAATAGAAGAGGTGGAAGATGACGAAATTGAATGTATTGATTATGAATGAACAAAAGTTGATGGTAGGGCTTGTTCGTTTATATATTAAAAAATAATAAAATTTCCCATCAAGTCCTACCATTATTTTCCCTTATAACCAATAGGATAAACATATAATAGAATAACGCACTAACCCATAAATACAAAAATGGAAAGCGAAATTAACAGAACAATTCAAGACGCAAATTTTGACAGATACTATAGAGCAGGATTTATCTTGTAAAAATCGTAATGCTGTGTTTCAGAGGAAACTAATAGAGAAGATAGATAGTATATTTGAGACGGAGTTAAAGAATGACGATAATTCAGCAAGATTTTTTCCAAAGAAGATGATAAAAGGATAAACTAAAATTACAAAACGATATATGTCCAAAGTGTTCAAAGACGATAAAAGAACGGCAAGAATATGAAGGAGATCATATAATACCGTGGACAACAGGAGGAAAAACCGTAATAGAGAATTTACAAGTATTGCATAAACGATGTCACCAACTTAAATAAATGAAAATTAAGATCAAAATATGAATAATTAAAAGAAAAAATGGGTAGAGACTATACTGACAGAGTGTTGGATTGCGGATGTATTGAAACAACATCAGAACACGACTTTTTTATTCAGATAGAAACTTAAATTTCTTCAAGATGTGAAAAACATCAAATAGAAGAGAATGAACGGAAAAAAAGATACGACGAAGAATGGAATAAAAAGAAAGAAGAAATAAAGATGAGAATGTATGACTTCATAAAATCAACTGATGAACTAGAAGAGAAATTAGTTCCTATAAAATACTTGGAAAACATAAGTAACCATAAAGAAAATGATGAGTATTTATTGAAAAACATTTATAAATCTTTTGACTCTTTCAATAAAAAGTTGTTGTTGATACAAAAAATAAGAGGTAGATATTATTGCTGTAAAAATAGAGTAGATAAATATATAGAAAATAAATTATTTAGATTTTTCTTTATTGAATACAGTCCATATGGAAAAAGTATATGAACTTAATCAACAATGCAAATTATAAATGATTTTCCATAAGAAAATGATAACATTAATAAAAAACAACTTGATAAACATGTTGCATAAACGATGTCATCAACTTAAATAAATGATAATTAAGATGAATTATAAAGTTATTCATCTTAAAAATGAGCGCAAAAAAACAATCTAAGAGATGTCAACATCTAGTAAAGGGAAGACTGTGCAAAAATTATGTAAAGGAAGGAGAACTGTGTCATATCCATTGTAAAAAGAAAATAGAATCAATAGATTTTTCAAGTAAATTAAAACAGGTAATCAAACAAAAATATATGAACAATATAGAAGAAGTTCAATACGAAGTCATATCTGGAAAAATTAGTAAAGAATTGAAAATAAAAATAAAAAATTATAGTGATAAAACAGGATTAGATGAAGAATTAATAATTCAAAGTATAAAAACAGATAAAGTTGCAGCATCGCACTTTGCAAAAGATCCTTTAAAGCAAAATATAGCTGAACCTCTACAGATACAAATTTATAACGAAAAAAATAATACAAGAATTGTAAAATTACCAAATAGTGGTAAAAATGCTGTTTGGTTAAAAGATGGTTTCTTGTTAAATAAAAAACAAGAAACAGCAACCAAATCAGTTGACGGATTTGACGAAGAGAATGATAACTACTATTATTGTAAGTATACAAATGAGAAAGGAGGGGCGCAAGATAATCAATATAAAGATTTGATAAATTTTATTTTAGAGTGTAATAAATATTGTCAGAAAAATATGGATAAAAAGTGTTTTTCAGTGTTAATAAGCGGTTCGTATTACACTTCTTATAAAATAGAACAATTAGAAAAAAATATAAAATACAATGAAAGGATAAAAATATGCAGTTTATAAATAAATGAATTATATATTATAAGATTGTTATAATATATAAAAGATGAACAAGAAAAATCGCGGTCAGTTTTACACAACTAACTCTTCTTATATCCTAGAAGGATTATCAATCCCAGAAAATACTAAAAAGATCATAGAACCTTTTGCAGGTAAAGGTGATCTAGTTGAATGGATTAGAACTCAAGGATTTAAAGGGGAAATTAAATCATACGATATAGAACCGAAAGAAGAAAAAATAGTTCAAAGAGACACTCTTAAAAATCCTCCGGATTATAAAGGGAATTTTGTGATTACAAATCCACCTTATTTGGCAAGGAATAAATCAAGCAATAAGGATATATATGATAAATACAGTGTCAATGACTTGTATAAATGTTTTATAAAAAGTTGTTTAGAATGTGAAGGAGGAATTTTCATCATACCTGCTGGTTTCTTTTTTTCAGCTAGAGATATCGATGTAAAATGTCGTGATGAATTTATGACTAAATTTAAAATTATAAGAATAAAATACTTTGAAGAAACAGTTTTTGATGATACAACAACAACTATTGTTGCTTTTTTGTTTGTTAAACAAGACAAAATAATGATTGAACAAAAAATAGAATGGATGCTCTTACCCCATAAAGAAACTAGAGTATTCAAAATGAGTAAAGTGAATGACTGGATTGTAGGAGGAGAGATATATAATTTACATACGCAAAAGATCAGTTTCAAAAGACATGTTGAAGGACATAAACTAAAGGATAATGAACAACAAACATATATTACATTGAATGCTCTTGACAGTGGTACAAAGGAGGGGCGTATAAAAGTGGAATATAAAGAAGGGTACATATATCCTGCGAAAGAATGTAGTAGAACATATGCAACATTAAGAATCATAGGTAAAACATTAACAAAAGAAGAACAAATAGAATTGTGTAATAAGTGCAATAGTTTCTTTGAAAAAAAGAGAGAAGAAACATGGAGTTTATTTTTACCGCAATTTAGAGAATCAAAAGAATATGCGAGGAAAAGAATACCATTTGATTTAGCATATAAAATCCTATCACACTTACTTTTATAAATTTAAATAAATGATAATTAAAATGAATTATAAAGTTATTCATCTTAAAAATGAGCGCAAAAAAAGCATGTCATGCTTTTTTTTTGAGTGGTAAAAACAAAGGACAAAAATGTGGAAAAAAAACTAAAGATGAATTTTGCGGGATTCATCGCAAGAGAAAACAAACAGAAGAGAAACATATTGATTATAAAGATTTAAAAGTAGAAAGAAAATGTCAAGATAGTATTACTTACAATACAAGAAATATGAAAAAAATGTGCGAAATTGTTACAGGTGAACAAAATAAAAATATAGATAATATGTATGAACTAACAATCAACTCAATTCTAAATGAATGTAAAACTATTAATATATGTTTTTCTAAGACTGGAGATGGTCGTATTATAAGTGCTGTTAAAGAAAATGAATATTTAGATTCTCTATGTAAAAAACTATTACAAAAATACCCTTATTACAATATTGAAATTCCTAAAGAACGATTTTGGTATGATATAAGAATAAATACTATTCCTATAAATCTTAAACTTACAACAGGAAAAACTGATAATGCATTTAATAAAAGAGCAATTACATCAACTATTTCATGTTTAGAACCTTGCATTAATCAAAACACAAATTTTAATAAATTTTATCAAGATATGAAAAAAAATAGTTCTAAAAATGAGAGGCAATACATTAAGGAATATCATTATTTGGTAATTAATAAAAATACAGGTCAAGCTCTGTTAAAGTCTATTCTTGATATTCACACCTACAAAAAAAATTCAAGTAATATACTTCAAATTATTTGGGATAATGAATTTAAAAATTTAGATTATCTAACTCCTCCAGATAAAACCAGACAAAAGATTATTGAACTTCTTAAAGTAATTCAAACTTCATTGAAAGAAGCATATGAGCGTTCTAAGTTATTTATTGATGCTGATATTGAAAATGATTTTTCAAAATAAAAAAGTGATTTAATATCATTTGTATATAATATAATATATACAAATGACTTATAAACAATTAGGGCAATTTTTCACTATTAACAATGAACTTCAACAATTTGTTTTTGACCATGTTAAAAACAAAGGACAAACTCTACTTGAACCTTCATTTGGTGCTGGTCATCTTCTTCTAAAATTTTTACAATTTAATCCAAATTATCCAATGATTGTTTATGAAATTGATAGTTCAATTTCTCCCGTTGTATCTTTAAATGAAAATCAAAATGTAATTTACGGTGATTTTACAAGTCAAAAAATTGATAAAAAATTTAAAACAATTATTGGAAATCCTCCGTATGTTAAAACTAAAAATTCTAAAAATTTATATTTAAAATTTATTGAATTATCTTTTAATCTTCTAGATGATAAAGGAGAAATAATTTTTATTGTTCCCTCAGATTTTATTAAACTTACAAGTGCGAGTTCTATTATAAAGAAAATGACAGAAGAAGGTTCTTTTACTCATTTTTATTTTCCTCATGATGAAAAACTGTTCGATAATGCAAGTATAGATGTTGTTGTATTCCGTTATGAAAAATTGATTTTTCATAATAAATCTTTTGTAAATGATAAAGAGATTTTCACTAAAATTAATAACGGAATTATTACTTTTAGTGAAACAGAATCTACAGGTTCTTTATTTTCAGAACTATTTGATGTTTATGTAGGTATGGTTTCTGGTAAAGACGATGTTTTTAAATATCCTTTAGGAAATTTTGATGTTCTTACTGATCATAATAAATGTGAAAAATTTATATTAATAGATAAATTTCCTTCTGAAAATGAAAATATTAATACACAATTATTATCATCAAAAAATAAACTGCTAGAAAGACGCATTAGAAAATTTAATGAAACAAATTGGTATGAGTGGGGAGCAGCGAGAAACATTAATAATATTAAAAAGCATATTGATAAACCATGCATTTTTGTTAAAACAATTACAAGGAAAAATAATATTGCTTTTATAAATAAAGTTCAATATTTTGGAGGAGGTTTATTATGTCTTATTCCAAAGTGCAATATTGATTTACAAAATGTTTTAAATTACCTTAACAGTGAAACATTTAAGAAAGATTACATGTATGCTGGAAGATTTAAGATTGGCCATAAACAATTGTGTAATGCAAGTTTTCAATAAATTATTTTAAGAATTTTATTTACCAAAAGAATATAATGAAGTTTTTAGGAAGTAATACAAAAAATACTTTTTTCCTAATTTTTATATTACTAAAATATAAAAATGTCTGATATTTTTAATAAATTAAGAAAAGATATTCTAGGATAAGAATTATCAAAAGATTGTGATACTGATATTAAAGAAATTATGGTGTTTTATTCTGCTTACCACCTGCTAAGAAAGCATCAATAAAAGTATATACTTTTATTGAAAGGATATAAATATAAAAATTATATTTATATTTTGTAATAAATGTCAGAAAATATTATAATAAATGACTATTTTACATTAAAACAAACTTTAGAAGAAAAAAATAAAAAACTAGAGGAAAGAATAAAAATTCTTGAAAATTTAAATACAAAAACAAATTTTAATTACGAAAAAGTAAAAATTGTTTATACAATATGTTTATTTATTTTTTATCATAAAATAATATCAAACCCATTTTTATTAGTAAAATGTATTAAAATTATTTTTACAAAAATATTTTAGTATAATAAATGAATAATATACAAAAAAGATTTTCTCTATTCTTGTTAGGCTGTATTCCATTAAGATTATTATTTGTTTATATTTCTAAAAATTATCAGCAGTTTTTACCTTACATGGGATACATTGCATTTTTAATTTCTTTTGGTTTTTTTTACATATTTTTTAATGATAAGAGGAAAACTGGAGCGGAGGTTTTCGGAGATAAAATTTGGTGGAACAATTTAAGACCTTTACATGGTATTCTTTATTTATTATTTTCCATATTTTCTATACAACAAAAATCATTCGCATGGATGTTTTTATTATTAGATGTAGTTATAGGTTTATTTTCTTTTTTGATATTTCATAAAAATAATTTTTCTAAATTAATTGAAAAATAATAATCTAATAATATTTATATTAAAAATGAACTACAAAACTTTTATTTGCGACTATTTTTCTGATAAATGGATGTTATATCCAAAGATTCTTAGATATAATTTTTTACATAATATAAATAAAAATGAAAATAAAAATGAAATGCTTCTTATTACTTCACTAAAATGTTATGAAGAAAATCATATAAATTATGATGAAAAAAATATTCTTTCCAATTTTGTATTTTATGGTTCTGTATCTATACAAGAATATATTAATTTTACTTCTAAATTTTTAAATAAAATGAATCTATTTAAATTAGGAAATTTTATATTATCTAATGAACTTAAAACAAAAATAAAAATAATAACTTTTAATAAAGTTATTAATCAAATAAAAAATGAAGTAGCTTACAGACCTAATAATGTAGCGTATGAGGAAATAAAAGAAAGATTTTATATTAATATGTTAAATCTAGAAAATCTTTCTTAAACGCATCTTTTTTAAAACTGTTGGAGAATATTTTACCCTTTCACCTTTTCTAGAACCTTTTAATTTATTTTCTAATATTTTCTCTTTTTTTGTCAATGATTTCCTAACTTTTTCAGGAAGATATCTTCCTTTTTTTCTTGAATGATTTATATAGTCCCATTTTTCATTTGACCATTTCGTTAGAGAATTGCATTTACTTTTTACTCCTTTATACTTACCTCCTCTAGATTTATATAATTTTGTAGAAAGTTGCGCTTTACGAGCACTCCATTTATTAGGAACGCCTCCTTTATTACCCTTTAAAACTTGTTTTTTTACTTCTTCCCATAATTTAGGATTACTTCTTAATGAAACTTTTTCACAAGACATTTAATATATACAATTAAATTTATATTTTTATAACAAGCAAATTTAATAAAATTAATTTATTAAATTTATATATTTTTTATTTTATATATACCGACTATTATAATTATCATTAAAATTATACCTAAAATTATGTACATATAATTATTGCTACTTTCTGTTGTTCCTGATGTTCCTGTACCTGTTCCTGATGTTCCTGTACCTGTTCCTGTTGTTCCTGTTCCTGTTGTTCCTGTACCTGTTCCTGTTGTTTCTTGAACTTTACAAATACCATTATCATTTACCTTTCCTGCAGGACAAGCATTTTTACAAACACTATCATCATTTACCTTTCCTGCAGGACAAGCATTTTTACAAACACTATCATCATTTACCTTTCCTGTAGGACAAGCAACTTTACAAATACCATCATCATTTACCTTTCCTGTAGGACAAGCAACTTTACAAACACCATCATCATTTACCTTTCCTGTAGGACAAGCAACTTTACAAACACTATCATCATTTACCTTTCCTGTAGGACAAGCAACTTTACAAACACCATCATCATTTACCTTACCTATAGGACAAGCAACTGTTCCTGTACCTGTTCCTGATGTTCCTGTACCTGTTCCTGTATAATTCTTATTTACTTTAACTAATACTTTATAATTATTATCATGTATAAATTCTTCACTATTATCATACAAATTAATTCCTAAATATAGTTTAATATTATCTTTCCATGCTAAAGGTGTAGGACCATCACAATCAGCAGATTCGAAAGATATTATTTCAAATTCAGCATTATTATATAAAATGCTATCAGCGACTTGGTTAATTCCTATAAATCTTACATTGCTATCTTTACAAGGTGTATTAATAGATGGAGGTAGAGGAGGACATGCATTATTAAATTGAATAGTTGTAGAATATTCAGGAATATTTAAATTATTAGAATTATAAGAATAATTCCTTGCCCATTTTCTATTATTTTGAACTATTGTATCAATAGCAACAGGAACAGGACATCTATATTTGTCTTTTAATATTAATTTAACTTTATTTGTGTTAGCATCAAATGAAAATTTAGCGTATGTTTTATCATCTGTTATATTCCTATTTTCATTAGAATCTATATAATTATCATCTCTTATAATTATCTCTCTGTTAGATCTAATAAACTTATCTAAAAATAATGTTCTATTATTTTGTTTTTGAGGTGTTGCACCTACTAAGCCTACGGAATTTTCTAACGTATATTCTATAGTTCTTATGTTATTAATTTTATCATATACTACTGTATGACCATCAGTACTAAATTTTGCGGCAACTTTTTTATTATTTTTGCATACATCAGTATTTAATTGGCAACTATTGGAAGTAGTATCAGTACATAATGGTTGATTCATATACGAATCATAACAATTTTTAGTATATTGATATAATTCTTTACTATTAATAGAATCTAAATTATATATAAGTGTAGGTTCATAATTTATAACATTCGTAATATTAACGGTATTTTCAGGAGTAGCACCACAATTAGCAGCTTGTTGAGGAGTAATAGTAGAATTAGTTACAGAACCTGCAATTATAAATGAAGCAGTTTGAATACACGAAATTTTAGCAACACATGGTTGATTTGTATGTTTAACTAACATATCACTAGCTAACATATCACTAGTATCTTTTAATCCTCCATTTACTTTACATAAATCATCGCTGCAAACAGGTCGAATAATTTCATTATTCAGCCTAATTTTGTCTATATTTTTATCTAATTCTGGAAAATTTTTAGATTCTATCTCGCTACAATCATCATACATAAAAATATTTTTAAGAATATTCCCATAGCTAGCATTTTTTCCATAATAATAATCATTATTCATATTACATAAACATAATCTTGAATATGATGTTTTAGTAGTAGTTTTAGTTTGGTCTGCTCCTAAAGTTTCTCCTTCTACTAGTTTAATAGTACCATCTATAAAAGTTTTACTATTTCCGCATATTTCTTTTTGTAAAAATGTATCAGGCTCAGTTTTTATTGTATTCCTTATATTTTTTATAACTTCATTTAATAAAATGTAAGGTATATTAATATTAATATTATTACTAGTAGTAGGAGGGAATATATTTTGAATAAACCATGAATGTGAGTTATGACTCTTAAATGAATTGTCTCCCACATAGAGATAAGTACTACCGTAATATTCAAATGATTTTAAATATCTTCCAGTGTATTTATTTTGTATTGTAAATTTATTATCACCTAAATATCTAATAGACCATACAAAATTATTTTTATTTTGATTTTGATTTCTATTATTGTAATCAAATAATTTAAAAGAAGGAACTAACTTTTTATCAGCAGAAATTGTTACATCATCTCCATCATATAAATAAAATCCATTATTATCTGAACCATCCTTATTTTGAGTTAAAAATTGAGTATGAATATCAGTAACATAATTAGGGAATGCTATACACATATCAACGACACCTTGCTTAGCCATTTGTTGAAACATCTCTCTGTTTGGATATGATACCTCTTTATTAAAATCTCTACAATATCCAGTTAAATTCTCATAACTTTTATATTCTCTGTAATCATCCTCAATATCATAATAAAAAACTAAATTGTTAATAACATCTTTTTTAATATCTTCTGTAAGAACACTAGAAGTCCATTTATTTCTTTTTTCATTAAGATTCACATTAGATAAATAAGGATATGAACTAGTACCAGGGTTAAAAGTGACAAAATGATTTAAATTATCTTGGTTAGGAGCATTAACATCAGGAGATAAGAAATACATTCCTTCTCTTAAGAAATCTTTCCCTTGTTTTACAGTACCCTCATGAATACTTAAAGTTACATCTGTAATTTTTGATAAATTACTTGACCTAGTATTATAATATGATTGAGTGCAATGTACAATATTTCTTAAAACAGGTCTATTAAATGAGAAAATATTATTAGCATAAGTATCTGGAGAATTAACTTTTATCAAATTTATTACAATATCGCTAGACATTTATAGATAATAAAATAAAATAAAATAAAATAAAATAAAATAAAATAAAAAGATAATAAAAATGGGTAATGTATCATCTAGATCAACATTAAAACTTGAATTACTTACAGAAGAAATGAATGATTTTTCATTTACAGTATCAAACGAGATATCACAATCAGTTACACAAAATATAACAGTAGTCCAAAATCAAGATGTTATAATAGATATTAAACAAATAGAAGGATGTAGTATAAATATATCCCAAAATGCTCAAATATTTGCGAATCAATATGCGGAATTTAGTGCTATTTTAACTAGTCCAAGGGAGTTATTAAGATATTATGTATTATCACCTAATAGTATATATAATCAAGCGATAAGAAGTAGTTCAGAAGTGATGAAAGAATTTTTAGAGACATCCAAGAAAGCATTTAATATAGAAGCAGATGAAAGAAATATAAAATTAAAAGCAACAATAACAAATATATTAAAAACAAATTTATCAACAAAATCAATCCAAAGTTGTTCTCAAAATATATTTGTAGTACAGAATCAATTTGTAAAAATATTAGGAGATTATTGTAAAGATACAAGTATAACAATTGATCAAAATTTAATTGTAAATGCTGCTCAAAGTTGTATAATGGAAATATTTGAAAATTCATTATTAAAAAATGCGACATTTAGAAGAGCTTTAAGAGAATTTAATGGAGATTATAAAAGAGAATTATTAGATGAAAATTTAGATGCAGGAGCTATTATACCAGATAGATGTTTTTTCGACCAAGAACCTGATATTAGAGTAAGAGATTGCCCGAAATGCGAGCAGTGTATTATACCAACGAATCAATTTGTTCCACCTGATTATCAAACAATTGTGTTAAGAGCATGGTTCATATATGGAACATTAATTATAATTTTAGTGATTATGGTGATAATTACAATACTAAAATATAAAAATAATAAATTGAAAAATTAATATATAAAAAAAAAATATTATCAGGAATGAATACCATTAGTCTTAATTATATACCAAGACATTTAATAACAAATGAAGAGAACGTTATTAGATATTATATTATAATTAAAAATATGTTACTAGAAAAATTAAAATATCAATTAGATTTCATAGCAGAGGAAATAATATGTTTTACAGGGTTTGATAAAACATTAATAGAAACATTAAGAAATGAATTAGAATGTGAGGAAGCATACTCATGGTTATATAATAGACAATGTAATAAGGATAATATACTTAAAAAGTATAAAAAAGCAAAGATGAGTTTAAAATATAATTATATTTTAAATAAATGATAAATATAATTATATTTAAAATATAATTATAAAAAAAAATGGGAGTGTTCAGACTATTTAGATATTTTCTTAAAAAATGTCCTAATATTGTAATGCCTTTAAGTAAGAATCCAAAAGAAAATAATATTCCTAATATAGATATATTAGCGATTGATTTGAATGCAATTTTTCATCCTTGTTGTCAAAAAGTGTTTAAATATGGTCAAACAAAGAGTAATTCATTATTAAGACAAAGAGAGAAACCAATATTAACACCAGAACTAATTAAGAAATCATATTATGAGATAGTAAAGAAAATAGATGAACTTGTAATGATGAATAATCCAAAACAAGTTTTATATTTGGCAATAGACGGTGTTGCTGGATTATCAAAACAAACACAACAAAGACAAAGAAGATTTAGATATGCAAAAGTAATAGATGACAAAACATTTGATTCGAATAGTATCACAGTAGGAACTACATATATGGAGAATTTGTCTAAATTCATTTCCACGCATATTGAGATGAAACTAAAGAATGATTGGAAACATTTAAATGTAATTTATTCGAATCAGAAAGTACCAGGAGAAGGAGAACATAAATTGATTCATTATATAAAAAAGATGCCAACCTATTTAACAAGTTCAATCGTAAGCCCAGATGCAGATTTAATTATGTTATCTCTAGCAGCAAATCGTAATAATATATATGTTTTTAGAGATAATATATATAGTGATTTTTTTGGAGATTATTTTTTAGTAAGTATAGATAAGTTGAGAGAATATATTATTCAAAATATAATTGTTAGTAATAAAGATAAACAAACCCTTTTAGATAGTTATAATAAATATAAGAATGAAATTGAGCATGATAATTTTATAAAAGACTTTGTATTTTTTATATTTATGTTAGGTAATGATTTTCTTCCTCATATACCAAGTTTAGAGATATCAAACGATGGAATTGAATATTTATTCAAATGTTATAATAAAACAATAAATGAACATGGTTATTTGACAGATAATAAAAATAATAGTATAAATTATAAGTCATTTAAAATATTATTAAAGAATTTATCTGAACTAGAAACAAAAATGTTAATAGATAAGTCAAAACATCATGTATTTATGGATGATAAAATCCTAACAAATTCTTTATATAATAGCACACAAGGAACATTAATAAATTTTGAAAAGTATAGAAATGATTATTATAAAGATAAATTAAAATTTAACGATGAAGAAGAAATAAAGAGATTAGTTTCAGAGTATGTAGAAGGTCTTACATTTATATTAAAATATTATTATAAAGAAATTCCTACATATAATTGGTTTTATCCTTATCATTATGCGCCTTTACTAACTGATTTATATAATTATCTTCCTAAAAAAATAAATTATGAATTCGAATATATACAACCTTTATCACCTATAGAACAATTATTATGTGTTTTACCTCCAGAGAGTAATTTACTTTTACCAAAATGTTTAGTAAATTTAGAAGAAATGAAAAGTATGTATCCAAAAACTTTTAATATAGATTATGAAGGAAAAAAAAATGATTATGAAGGGATATGTATTTTACCGTTTGCTAGCGTGGATATTGTAAGAGATGTATTTAAAAAAAGAGAGAAATTATTGACAGAAGAAGAGATAAGAATAAATAAAATGGGATTAGTATTTGAATATTTTTTTAATGGAAAGTATGTATGTAAAAGAATATTAAATTAATATTGCTAGGA
>Ga0247834_1002603_pt1 | contig 26680 bp, 38 predicted proteins | sample LaCruzMarch2015__8_FD_187118 | JGI IMG/M metagenome (GOLD analysis project Ga0247834, IMG submission 187118) | Freshwater microbial communities from meromictic Lake La Cruz, Castile-La Mancha, Spain - LaCruzMarch2015_12m | ecosystem: Environmental > Aquatic > Freshwater > Lake | place: Spain...
GAATATCATTTAGTTATATTTGTTAATGGAACTGAAATAGAAAAATGTGAAACTATGCACAAGATGTCAGCAGGTGGAGATGTTGTTTCAATGGACGGAAGATGTTTCTATAGATTATATGCTGGTGATGTTATAGATTTAAGGGTAGCAGATTATACAGGAACAGGTAGTGGTAATTATTACGGAATGAATTTAAACTTAGTAAGGATAGGTAACTGATGAGATTAAGAATTACTGCTACTGGTGCAGCTACACCAACTGCCTCTGTCATCAAACAACGTAATAGCGGTTCAACTTCTAACTGGTCACTTCAAGAAAAGTATTCTTTTAATCTAAAAGCTACTGAAACTGATGGTACTACACCGATCAGTACAGTTCAAGTAGCGGCAAAATATACTGGTGGTGCATCTATATTCGCTACAACAACTGACGCAAACGGATTAATTACAGAACATAAAGCTGACTTAGTTAGTGCCTTCGAGAATTTTTCTAGATGTTTAGGTAGATGCTCTCCTACTGAATACGACGTTCAATACGGAAGAATAAAAGATTTGCTAGATGATGTAGATTGCATTAGTGTTAGAGATTCTTTAAAACACGTCTTTAATGGGATGTTGCAAGTGGCAGAGTTATATCATCCAGAAATTTATAGGAGAGAGGAAGAAGATGAGTGAAAATACGGATCTAAAAGAAATATATCAAGTCTTTGAGAAATGGAGATCTAATAATATAGGTAAAGAAACAATCGAAGATTATAGAGCTTGGTTAAAATATGCCTATAGAGAAGGCATAAGGAGTAAGTATAAACATAAGTGAGATTGAGAAGATAGAGCAAATGTTAAAAGATGCTAAGAGTAGAAAGACTCATCTTACTGGATTTGAATTGAATGCATTGGAAAGTTATCTAAAAAACATAAAACAATAAATTTAAATACTTTTAAACTATATAATACTATGGCTATAATAAAAACTAAAATAGGTGATTGGACTTTTACTAGTTCTCTAAATTCTAGAATATGGAGATGGACAAATAAAAAGGGAAGAAATTTAGATGTTTATAAAATTTGGGTTAAAAAAGGAAGAAGATATTTTACTATATGGAAAGTTAAAGTAGGAGTAATTAATAAATCATTTCCTACAGACGAAAGATCCTTAGATTTTGCATATAAGTTAATGAGGAGAAAATAATTATGTCTAAGACATCCGATATACTTTTACAGGCACAAAGAATAGCTAAATCTAAATTTGGACTTAATATTTCAGAGGAATCTTTAAATCAAGCCATAAAATTAGTTGATAAAAATGGTGGTGTTAATTTTTTGAAAGATAAAGAAAAAATAAAAAAATTTGCAAAGGAATCCATAAAAAATGAAAATAAGTAATATATTATTAGTATTTTTATGTATTATATTCTTATCAACATTAGCTTCTTCTGAATTATACCATGCTCAAAACCAAAATCTAACATTTTCTATAACGTCTAATTTCGCAAGTCAATGTGTACTAACTACAATAGATACACCTAACGCTACTAAAATAATTAATGAAAATGGTACTTTAATTTCTACAAATACTTTTTCTTTCTTTATTTTATATACAAATTATTCATATATTGGCGACTATAAACATAATATTGTATGTTATGATAATACAACTAAAATAGGCAATTATTTAACTTATATTGTAACTCCTAATGGAGAAAGTAGATCAACACAGGTAATATCTTTTCAAATATTTCTTATATTATTTTTTATTATATGTGGAATAGCATTTTATATACTAAAAAGTAAAATAGATTGTGATAATTGGAATAAAAAATTTATAAAACAATATGAAAATAAGAACTGGATAAAGCTATCTTTGGGGGCAATAGCTTATCAATTTATAAAGAATTCTTTTATCGTATATTATTTAATATTTTTACCAATAATACTTATATTAAACGGAATAATTATATCTTTCGCAATAACTTATTTAATAACATTATTTAATGTTTTATTTTTATTATATATGATTGGATTAATTATAGTCGGATTAATATTTTTCAGTTATATACAGGAATGGATTGTAACATTATGGGAAAATATATCTGATTCAGATTGGGGGCTAAATGGCAAATAAAAACACTGCAAGTTTAAGAGTAAATCCAACATTCTTAGAGTTTTTAGAGAATTTAAGAGCTACTAGAAGAAGTAAGTCTATTGGAACAGATAAAAAAATGCTATCTAATGCCGGAGCTTGTAATATAATAGAAACATTTTTTAAGTCTAATCCCAATACATTTTTAGAGTTAGTCAAACTTAAAGGAGTAAACAATGGGAATATTTAATTCATTTGAAGATTTAAAGAAATCTGGAAGCTTAACAGTAATAATATTAAGTATCTTATCTATTTTTGCCTCAGGTATATTCTTTGCAATTATATATTTTTTAATGGGGACTGTTCAAACTCAATTTCAAAATACAAATTGTGATATCCCTAATAATATTTATGTAAGCAGTTGTCAGGAATTATGGGCATTATCAATATATCCATTTTTAAGTATGAAAGGTATACTTATTTGGTTTAGTTATTTCTTTATATTCGCTAATGTATTGGGGCTATTAATAATTGGATATAGATCAGGAAAAAGTCCGGCCCTTCTGGGTTTATTATTTGTATTTTTAATTGCCATAGTATATGGCTCAATAGAAATATCTAATATGTATAGAACTATGTTAGAAATTGATGCATTTAGAAATATGTTGGTAGATTTTGTGGTATATAATAAAATCATGTTATATTTCCCATGGTTTACATTTATTGTCGGATTATTATCAATATTATTGGCAGTTGTAAATTATCAAAAAGTAAAAACTAATTTAACAACTGAAGAATTAGACTATTAAAAAAGTTTATATACTTATTGATAGTGTTATTTATATGATAGTAAAAACAAAAAAAGGTTATAAAGTTATTAGTCATACTTCTGGAAAATCATTCGGAACATATAAAAGAAAATCAGATGCAGTCAAGAGATTATTACAAATTAAACTATTTGGTAAATCAAAATGAATTATAAGCCATTTCTAGCAATCTTTTTATGTATGGCAATACTAATGATGGGTAGTGTTTCTGCCTTCGGCGAACGTGCGAGTATCCAGCCAGATTTAAAATCTGAATTAATTAATGATGGATTAAAAATCTCTCCTAGTGCTGACTTATATCCAGCTATTTCTATTGTAGATAATTGGGATTTACCTTTAATCAGTAAAGAAAAAGCATCTTTGGTCTTAACTTCACATGATGCCTCGTGTGGAATTGATTGTATGTCTGAGTTTCAAATAGCCACTTATACTGATTCTGCTTTAGTAGATGATATTAAATTCTATACTTTAATTGATGATGGAGTTACTTTAGATTCTCCTAGAGAACAATCAATTAGAAGTTATAGCTTTCAATATTATGGAACTATAATAGAATATGAAACTCAATGTAAAGATGGAGAAACAATTATAGATGAAAAGAATGGAACAAAATATACTCCTCAAATATGTAATGAAGTAGAAGTAGGAAGTCATGAAGGTTGGATTGATTATAATGTAGGAGATGTTTTACCAGCTGGAACTTATGATGTTAAGTTATTAGGAGAAAAAAGACCTACTCGTTCAGTAGATTGGATTATTAAAACTCAGGGAAAAACTATTGATGAATGGGCAACTTGGGGAAATATCTCTACTGGTTCTCAAGCAGAAGTTATATTAAATAGTCCAACAGATGGCTCAACACAATATATTAGAAATGTTTCAACTACGGCAACGGCTAACATAACTGGTGGAGCATATTTAGTTAATGCAACTTTATTTGATAATTCTACTGGAAGTTGGGGGGCGAGGAATAGTACTAATTATTCAACATCATCTTATAGTGATAATATTGTATCGATACAAGCATGGAGTGATTTAGATTCTAAGACAGAAAAAATGGGTATGAAATTTACAACATTATATGCCACAACTTTAATTAACGTAACAAAATATAGTTCTCATGCTGCAACAAAAGCTTATTTATGGGATGCTTCTAAAAACCAAATTGGTAGTGCAGTATCATTCTCTGGAGATGTAGCCGTATTCCCTAATATACTATTAAACGCATCAACTACTTATTATATAGTTACAGATAATAGTGGTGTAGGTTATACTGCTTATGGTACAGGTGGAGAAACTTATCCAAAAGTTGCAACTTTAATAAATTATACATCTTCATATTTTGGAGGAGTAGATGATACAAATAGATGGATTGCATTTAGTAAAATAACAATGAATAGAAGTGATATTGTTAAAAATAAAACACAAACCTTCACAAACACCTACCCAGTAGGTTCAAATATATTATGGAACTATCAATTCTGTGATTCCGACGGAGCTTGTGGATTCGCACCAAATAATTATACATTTAGTATAGATAGTCAAGCACCAAGCATAGCATTAAACTATCCTACGAGTTTAATAAATTACGGAGCAATTAATGGAACTTTAAATTTATCAATAACAGCTACTGATACTAATTTAGCTAGTGTTTGGTATAATTATAATGGAACAAATGTAACAATCGTAGGAGCAATTAGCGGAGTTGCTAATTTAAGTAATATAACTTTATCAGATAAGAAAAATGTAACTATCTATGCAAATGATACAGCTGGTAATTTAAATACAAGTGTTTTTAGTTGGGATTATACAGTATTTAATACAAACGTATTATTTAATAATGAAACCATATCTGGTTTCTCAAATGTTTTTAATATTTATTTAAATTCTACCTTAGTTAATGGATTATATTTTAATTATAGTAACTCGATAACACCATCTACATTTATATATTCAGATAATGTAATTATTTCTAATAATAGTGTTGTATCTCCATCTGTAGCTATAAATACAAATATTTCTTTTAATTGGATAATATCATTAATAGACGGAACTAATATTTCTACTAAATATTATAATCAATTAGTAAAGCCAGTTAATTTCAGTGCAAATTGTTCATCTGGTTTCTTATTCGCTAACATGATGTTATTTGATGAGAGGACAAAACAAAAAATAAATGGAAGCATAGCAACATTATTTTCTATATATAATAATAACAACTTGATTGTTAATTTTTCTGGAAATGCTTCTGGAACTAATTATACATTATGCACATCATTAAATTTAAGTAATTATTCAAATGTAATTTATAGCGCGCAATTTCAATATACATCTACAGATTATGCTCTTGAAACATATAATATTCAAAATGCATCTTATACTGGGCCTCAAAATATTAGTTTATTCCCTATAATGTCTAATCAGACTACGGAATTTTTAGTTTCTTATCTTAATAATAAATTGGTTAAGGTAGAGGGTGCAGTTTTACAACTTATTAGAAAATATTTAAATACAGATACTACAGAAGTAGTAGAAGCTCCATTAACATCTAGTTTAGGAACAGCTATTCTTCATATAGATTCTAATTCTGGTGAACTTTATCAGATTGTAGTTGTGAAAAATGGTATAGTTCTAGATATATTCCCTGCATTGGCATTTAAATGTGATAATATATTAGTTGGAGATTGCCAATATAAATTATATGGTAAATTAGACGCACAGAACATAATTTCTGTAGAAACATTACAAGATTTTACATATACTACATTACAAAATAATAATTCAATAGAAATAATATATAGCGTACCAAGCGGAAAAACATCCAAAGTAAATATGCAAGCAATCCAAACTGACTCTTTTGGAAATACTACACAATGCAATCAAACAACTTATTCATCAGCTGGCTCTATAACTTGCGCATATAATAATACAATAACAGATAGTATATTATCGGTATCTATTAAGAAAGATGATAAACAAGTAGATAATACTCAGTATTTTATAGAACAAAATGGAGCGCAATTATTTAGTAGTAATAATTATTTTATTGTTGTAATTTTACTTCTATCTGTTATTGGAATGGCTTTTAGCTCACCCGAATGGATTATAATAAATAGCGTAGTGGTGTTATTGATTTCTGGTTCATTATGGTTATTAAATGGGCTTAATTTTGTAATAGGATTAGGAGAAATAATGTGGTTAATAGTTGCGGCATCGATATTAATAAGTAAATTATCTAAACAAGATGATCGATAATGGAAAATAATCTTTCGGATTTAGTTATTACATGGTCATTAGCCGGGTTATTATTATTTTCTTTATTAATGTTTACAGCTGGATTTGTATCTAAAAATGGCCAGTATGCATTATCAGATGGGTCCGGAGATATATTTAATTCTACTAGTGCTGATATAAATAATAGATTATATACATTAGAAGGAGATTCTAAAAATGTTTCTGAAATAACATCTAGCACTGATCCGGAAAAAAGTTATTTAGGTTCTAAGGATAGCGTAACCACTGCATATACAACTTATGGTTCAGCAAAATCTGTATTCCAAAGCACTCAAATACTATTTTCTTATGTATTTGGTAGCGCAGTAGGTAAAATTATATTAATGATATTAGGAGCGTTATTGACATTCACTGGAATAATGCTTATAATTAAATTAATCAGACAAGGGGTAGGTGCATAATGGATAAATATAAAACAATGTTAGATTTTGGAGGAGTAGGAGTTATACCAATATTAAAAGCGATAGTAACTGCTATACCATCTTTCTTTTCTATATTTATCTTCTTTTTTTGGATTATAGGTACTGCAAGTTCATATTATGCAATTTATACTTTTACAGGTAGAAGAAGATTCTGGCATTCTTTGACTGCATTAAGTTTCGCTAGCTTTGTATTATCATTAGTCGTATCTGGTATGAATGAAGCTAGTTTTACTTTTCTTCAGGGATATTGGGTTGCATTTTATATAGTAATGACTCTAACATCATGGTTTATTTTAGATCATTATAAGAATTAATTTTCTTAATGTGGTAAAAATATACCATTTCTACATTTATTTATAAATAATAATTTTGTATATAAAATTATGAGAATTAAATTTTCAAAAGGAGGTATTTTAAAAAATGGACGGTAAAGAAATAATGAACTCTGTTTCTGTAGTAATGGGAGTAGTTATCCTTGTGGTAATTGCAGCATTAATTGTTGGAACATTGTTAGCTAACTCAGTCTTTTCATCTATCACAATTATAAATGTGACTGCACTTGGAAATAGTTTTGGTTTGTTCGTAACTGGATTAATCGGATTCCTTGCAATCATAGGTACAGTTGTCGGTGTTGTCTGGTTAGTAAGTTATGTTAAGAAACTTTTCGATAAAAACGAAGGGCTTCAAAGTATAACAGCTTAAAGATAAGCTAATGTCATGTAGGACAGGAAACCTATATAAATCAACCTGCACGATTACGGCACACGTCGTAAGGAGGGTGTAAATCCCTCATTATTTTTAAAACGATACATTTATAAATAACTTATCTATTATTATTTTATGACATTAGGCCAAGCTATAGAACCAGCAACAGGAATGTTTTCTAGCGCATTAGGCACAATAGCTTCTTATGCGTGGATATTAATACCATTAATTTTAGTGATTACTGTTGCTATCGGCGCATATATTTGGAGTAAAATTAAAGAGAAGAAAAAACAATGGACACATACATTAATAGTTAGAAGAGTTCTTAATGAAACTGGATTATTAAGTGATCCTACTATCCATAAAATGAGAAGATTTCCTCTTATAAAAAAAGCGGAAGTATTTGAATTAGAAAAACCATTACTTGGAGGATATTTATTCCCAGAGATATCAGAATATTCTGGAGAAAATCAATATTCAATAATTTTAGATAGAAATAATAGAATATATACAGATGATGGTTCTTACTTTTCTCCGGATCAAAAAAGTACATCTGTTTCTGCTAGACATGCTGAAATAGATATTGCTAGAAGTAATTTAAAAGCAAAGTTTCAAGATATAAATAAAATTGGTAAAAGAATTGAATGGGCTACAATAGCTAAATATGCTATGGCCGCTATTGCTATTATTGCTGTTATGGTTGTTACATTATATGGACTTCAAAAATGGGGGGAATCTAAAAAATATGATGCACAACAGGCAGAAGCCGAAGCAGAAGCTATGAATAATCTGGCCAGTGCGATGGATACGATTAAAGCGACTGTTAATACTCAACAACTTGAACTAACATATCTTGTACAAAGATTATACAATACGACCAATATTCAACCCATAATAAGAGGAGTGGAATAATATGTTTAAATTTTTTAAAAAGAAAGCTAAGCCTATTAATAAATTAGTTGAAGATTTTGAAAATGGTAAAGTTCTTCATATAAATGATGATGTTGATAATAGACAGTTATTCAATAAAATAAATGAAGAACTAAAAAAAGATGGGTAAATTTATTGATAAATTTAAGAATGGTTTAAGCGCTTTAGGAATAGAAAATATACCAGAGAATAGCGAACCTAAAAATCCATTAGATGAATTTGATTTACCTCAAGGTAAGGATTTACAAGCTCCTAAAGATGATTTTAACTTTGGCTTTGAACCAGGTATAAGAAATGCTCAAAAGCCAGAATCATTTCATCATTTCATATTAGAAAATCAATATAAAGATTTAGAGATGTCTATAAGAGGATTTAAGGAAGTATTTGATAAAGCTAATAATAAATGGAAAATAATAAGAAAAGATGGACATTGTTTTACCGGAGAAGAAGCTGAAGAGATACTAAGAACTGCGCAAAGTCATTTAGCAACAGATATTAAGTTAAGTCTTATCAGTAAAGATTCTTTTCCAATAATGATGGATGCTATTTATGAAGATTTAGAATTCTTATTTGAGTCTATAGCTGAATATAGATATGGAAGATATGGAGATTATGAAACTCAGTATAATATGAAACTTCAAAATCATAAAATATTTTTAGAGCTAATAACGAGAGTTCAGGCTAATTATTCCAGAGCTATTGGCGGTAGAGAAAATACAATGACTCATGACTCTGTAAAGGGACAAGAAAGCTTGCAACAATCTGATAAGGATTTCTCTAAAAATAAAGGATATATGTAATGGTATACGATCCGGGTGATATTAAGGTAATGAATTCCAGTAAGGAAATTGATCTTAACACAACCTTACCAGCTATGATTGACTTTAGAAATGCTTTAAGACAGGCAAAAATAGGATATACTAATATGGATTCTATAGAACAACAAAAATTAACTGATAATCAAAGAAAACTTAATCAAATTAGAGGTCTGTCTATGCTTATTTCTGCACAGGAAACACTAATAACCCTATCTTCTTCTCAAATAGGGTATAGAAGTTGGCAAAAATATCAAAAGGATAATAAGGAGATAGAAGATAGAACAAAATGGACGGATTATAAAGAAACAGGGAAGAAAGTCGAGGATATGATCTATGATATAAATAGATTAAACTATTGGGATTGTTTTTTAAAACAATGTAGGTCTTATTTAATTATTGCGGAAGAAACTAAAGAAATAAATGATGATTTTATTATAGAACAAATAGTTGATGGAGAAATAGCTATGAAATTAACAAAGAACTTCTGGGATATGCTTGAAGATTTACAAAAAAGTTATTCTGAAATACATCTGTTAATGCTTGTAAATAAAATTATTTCTTCAGGAGTTGAACAGGATGAAGAATTATCTTATAAGGAAACAGAACAACTCTTTATTGAAAGGGTTAGAGATGCATGAGTAATGATTTATATAAAAATATGTCTAGTTCTAATTTTTTAAGAAATAAAACTATATTTCCCAATAGAGATGCTAGAAAATTTGATAGATTCAATATTTCTTTTAAGGCATTCTGGAAAGCTCTATTGGAACGTATTAAAATGCAAAAGGATTGCTTTATTCTAGTTACTGGCCCAACTGGAAGTGGAAAATCTAGTCTTGTTGCTAAAATGAATTTTAGATTTGCAGAAATAGAACCAAACTTTATATTAAATAACAACGAAATGATGTTTATCCCAGAAAAGCATTTTGTAGTTGATGGAGAAGAATTTGCTTATAAAATGATAACAGAACAAGGTTCGTCTATATGGTATGATGAAGCTAGAGAGGGGTCTAATAGACAGGCATGGTTCGATAAAATAAATAAGTCTATTAAAAAAAGAAAAAACACAAATAGAAAATTATTTAACATATATTGGTTCTGCATGCCATTAGAAACTGAGTTTGATCCTAAATTAGCTGCGCATTTATCAATGTGGATATGGGTTAAAAGAGGTGTAGGAGAGGTTTATATCCCAAATAATCAAAGAAAGGGTGGAACTGGCCTAAATATAGAGGAAATTATAAAAAGAGAAGAAAGATATTTAAAAGAAAATCCAAAAAGAACTTTTGCACCTCCAATAATACATCCTGAATATGTTGGAAGAATATTCTTCTCTAAATTAACAAAGGAAGAAGATGATAAATATAAAGAGCTTGTTAGAATAAAATCTGCTACTGGAAAGCTAACAGATGAAGAAATTGAGAAATTCGGCATAGAAATAAAAAAAACTCCGGAACAAGTAGCAGAAGAAGTAGTAAATAAGATAGTTTCTGGAGAAATCACAGATAAATATCAAGCCTGGAAAGAAATGAGCGGATTAGAAGTAACTGATGCGAATAAGTTAAAATTAATTAATTTTTATCTAAAACTTCATGATAAACCACAATTTTCTAAGGTTTTCTCAAATGAAAAGGAAAAGTTATCAAATTTAGCGAGTTTGCTTAAAAAAAAGGATTAAACTCCTCCTACTTCTTCCATAATCTTCTTATCTTCAGATGATCCAAGATGTACATATATCATAGTAGTAGATATGTCCGTATGACCTAACCATTGCTGTATTTTTGTTATTGGAACACCTAATTTATATAACTCAGAGGCACGCGCATGTCTAAGAGAATGGGCAGTTATATGTCTACCAGTTAATTTTCTAAAATACCTATTTATAAGATTATATTTTATAAAGTGATATGCATGACGTGTATATTCATATTTCCATAGCTTTTCATCTAATATCTTTAATTCTTGCTTGAATGTTTTAGATCCCAAATCAAATATAGTGCCCCCATAAGGATATCCATCTTCATTTATTTTATCTATATCTTTAGCATACTCATATAATTCTGCGGCAGTAAATGATGGTATTGGGACTATTCTGTCTTTACCTCGTTTAGAATTTCGTATCTTAACGTCTATTATTTTATTCTCTTGACTCCAATTTCTCCAGTCTATATCTTCCCAATTAAGATTTATTACTTCAGATATTCTAAGACCTGCGCCTATATTAAATATACACTCTATAATCAATCTGGCTTGTTTAGGGATATCTTTTATTAAATCCCTTAATTCTTCTCTACCTAAAATATCTGGTAGCTTTTTAGGAGCTCTCTTGCTTCTAGGTATCTTTATTAAATAGTCTATATTATTATAGTCAAAGAATTGATTAAGTTTATTTAGAACTGCGCGAATCTTAGTATTTTTATTCCATCTAATAAGCATCTGTTTAGATGTTTCCGGAGTTAATTCTTTATAATTCTTCCAGATATTATTTATGCTAGTCATATATGATTCAATTGTTGAATATGAATTGATAGAGCCATCTATTTTAGTTAAGTAATTAATAAAATCTTGCCTAGAGTCTGGCGTAAGGTCTATTTTTATTTCCATTCTAATATAAATCCTAGCATGCAAGGTTTATAAACCTTTCCCATTATACATATAATGGTAAGTAAGAGAGGTTAAAAAATCTTAGTGTCCCCTATAGACTCTGACTATAATATTTAGATAGATAGTTATTCGGTATACCGAATAACTCTGGATAGTTATTCGGTTTACGTGTTTAAAGTATCTAAAAGCCTAGATTTTGGCACTTTCGATAAGAAATAGAGGTTATTATTTTATAATAGTTATTCGGTAAACCGAATAACTCTGGATTTTCTATGATTCCAATGAAGAAATGCATGCTGACTATATGTTAGTATTTCTAAATTATCTAATGAATTATTACATTTATTCCCATCTTTATGATGTATTAAATATCCTTTTGGTATATCCCCATGTGCCAATATTCATATTTCTTGATGTTTAGGAATTGTAACTCTTCGGCCTTTATTTTTACCATTCATTCTTCTTTTAGTAGGATGTTTCCCTGTCATATATTCTGCCATTATTAGAAAAGAGTTTCTCGGAAGAAATACCGACGATTAATTCTTAGTTGTTAATTACCAAGTAAGAATATCCTACTCATAACGCAAAGCTATTTTCTTAATTCGCTTTAATATCGTAAAGAAGCACTTTGCACTTTTAGTACCTCACTTTATGTGCAAGTTAGACATTTTGTGCAAAGCCGTAAAGAAGCAAAGATATTTAAATACTTTTTCATTACAGAATATATGACAGAAGCTGATAATAATAAGATCATTTATTTTTATAAGAAAAGAGTTGAACCATTTATTGCAATATTTATTTTAGCATTTATTATCGTTTGCGCTATTTTATATTGGCAAGATAATCAATTAAAAAAAGAAATAAGTAATAATTGTGGTTGGCAAGAAGAAAAATATAAATGCTATTGTGATAAATCTATTGTCGATGAAATTGAAAATGTAATTAATAAAGTAAATGATATACCTTTGGGTATTGGAGAATACAAAAATGTTTCAGTGGTTAGGTAATATATTTTCTAAAATAATAATTAATGTAGTTACTTTTTTAATTATATTTGCGATTCTATATTTTTTTGTAATAAAACCTTTATTGCTATAAAATAAAAAAGTTTATTAAGATAGATATGTTATATTTTATATGCCAATGAATGTTAGTCCAGCGGTTGCAGCAGGTTTAGCTAGGGAAGGAATAAATCCAAAAGGCGGTATTAATATTGTTAGTCCTTCTGGTGGCTCTGGATCATCTAATAATAATCAAACAACTGATAGCGCAGCAGAAAGAGCCGCGTTAGAAAAACAACTTGGATTGAAACCAGCCACACAACAATTAGCAACTTACGATCCGGCTACCTTAACTTATACTTCTACTACTGGAGCAAAACAATCTATGGCCTTAAAAGATGTGCCTTCTGGAACTATATTTAAAGGTGCTGGAACAACTGCGTTAAATACTGCTATACAAAAAATGTCTAGTTCTGGAAACGCCGTTGGATATTCTGTTGCTGAAAATAAAGTACAAGACTTTTTAAAAAATCAACAGGCCATTGGAGAAACTAGAGATATAATTATTAATACCGGAAAAGATGTAATTTATACTCAATATAAAAATCCTCAAGAAAGAGTTGCTGTAAAATATACTGATGCAGGAATAACATCTAAAAATGAATTATATAGAGCTAATCCGAATAAACCAGTTGGTGTAACAAATTTATATACAATAGTAGATACTAGAAACCAGTTAAGAAAAGAAAAAGATTTTATGATGAATAAAATAAATGAATGGAATGATAAATTTAAATCATTTTCAAAAGATAAAATAAATATTGGTGTTGATTTATATTTAGCTCCTAAACCTTCATTAAAACAAAAGTTTGATACATTGGCAAATTCTATTACAAATAATCAAGCTTCATTTTTTGAAAAACAATTTGGGAAAGATACGCCATATAAATTCTTTAATGAAAATAAAAATAATGTTATTAAAGAATTATATAAGGGTGTTTCCAATGGTGTTGTTTCTGGTGCATCTGATTTAGCATGGCTTTTAGGAGCTGTTTCCATTGGTGCAAATTATACTGTTGGACTATCTATGAGTAAAGAAGGAAGAGATGTTATTGTAAATAGTGCAAAATCTTCTGGAGAAAAAGCTATTCAATTAGCTAAATATGTTTCTGAAAATCCGCAATTAATAGGACAAGCTGAAGAACTTTTAAAAACTTCAATAGTACAAGGATTTAATATTGCTAAAAATAATCCTGCAATTGCTGCTGCTGCTATTGGTACATTAATCGGATATATTTATAGTGATAAAATATTATTTTCTTTAATATCTAGAGGATTTAATGTGGCAGAAAATACTATAAAAAGAACAAATTTAATTTTAACCGAAAGAAAATTAGCTAATACAATTAATGAATTAAATAATTTAGTTGTTAAAAATATACAAGTTAATGCAGGAATAATAACTAGAAATGGATTTACATTAACTGAATTTACAAATGCAGTTGGAAAAGATATTGCTGAAAAATATTTAAGTGGATTAGCTATCGATATAAAGAAAATAAATAAGACTATGAATGCTATTAGAAAAGATAAATTAGGAATTGTTAGAATTACTCAATATACATCTAATAAAATGCCGGTATTAATGAATAAAATAAATTCTATGGTTGGAAAAATTGAAAGAATTAAAATACTTAGTGCTTCTGATATATCTAAGTTAAGTAAGAAAGAAAGAAAAATTTTAAAAGAATTTAGTGGTAAAAAACGACCAGATTTAAAAGTTTCTGGCAAAGCTGGTGAAAAAGATACAATTAAGAAAAAAGTTGGAGAAAGACAAACTTCTGTTAAGTTAGAAGAAATAACACATATTGGTAAAGATAATGTAGAAAAGACTGTTAAAAGTTTAACTGAAAATAGAGGAATAACTGCTTCCGGAGATGTTGAAATTGATTTGATTAAAGAAACTGAGGATTATATTGATTTAAGAAGAAGAGGTAAGAATTGGACTGAAAAGATTAGAATAAATGCAGATGGTTCGTTTATGGGGATGGTAAAAAGAATAACAAAATATGGAGAAGTTACTGAAGTATATAAAACAATAGGTACTAACAATGGATATGTTTTAAGAAAATATTTTGATAAGGCTGGTAATGAATTATTTAAAATAACTCAAGAGATAAAAAATAAAAGTAATCTTGTTGTTAATGGAATAAAATACAAGGGTGATATAAATGCTTTTAATAAATATTTACAAAATGGGACTTTAGATGAGTCTATAGTTTCAAAATTAAAACAAAAAATATTTTTAACAGATAATAAAGGCCATAGCTTAGAAATGTTGTCTAAGCAAATCGGCGGTAGGGTTACAAAGGTTACTCCTATGAAAGGTAATTTTGTTCAAATAGAATTAGTGGGTGGTAAAAAAATAACTACTACTAAGGAGTATATTAAAAAGGCAGTATTAAGTAATAATCCAGATGCAGCTAAAACAAAAATTTATGATTATTTTATTAATAGAAAGATAAAGATGTTGTTAGATGACTACGGACATGAACTTCATCAAACATTAAGAATAGTTGATCCTATTATGGAAAATATAAATTTAAATATTAATTCATTAACTTTCAAGGGGCAAGTCAAATCTAGGAAAACACTATCTAGAGAAAAATGGAATAAAAGATATGATGATTTTAAAACAACTGTTGATTATCTTTTATCTCCAAAAGTTAAGAATAGATTAATGTTCTCCGCATTAGGGCCTATACCAATCCCTGCTGGAAGATTGCAAGTAACTAAAAGATATATAGAAACATTAAGGCCTATGGTAAAAGATTTAAGTGGTTCTTTAAGTGATAATTTAAACTTCATTAAGGGTAATTTTTTATCTTCATTAAGACCGAATATTCAGTTAAGTTGGTATGAATTGAACGCATGGGCTGATTATATAAAATATTTATCTAGGATAAAATTAATAGATAAACCACAAGAGATACATGCCTTAAAAAGTATTAATGTATTAAGAGAAGATGTAATTATGAAACAAAGAATGGGTACTAGAAAAATGTATGAACAAAAATTAAGACAACCATTAAAAGAAATTCCTAGAGGATATTATAATATACCTAGATTGAGATTGCCAGTATTAGAAATTCCTAAATTACCAGAAAAAATAAAAATACCAAATATAAAAATTCCTATGAAATATAATGAATTAAATAAAGATATGAGTAAAAATGGCAATACAGGCTATATAGTTGTTATTAAGGCACAAGGAAAATATAAACAATTAAAAGGTATTTATTCTGCAGAAGATGCTAGGAATTTAGCTGCATATTATACTGATGTTATGCCTACTAGAACAGCAAATATTATAAGAACTGTAAAACCCATAAATAGAAAGTTTGATAATAGGTATTATGAACAAAATCGAAATAAATTTAGAAATTATAGAATATCTAGTGGTAAAAAAACAAGATATTCTGATTATAGAATTATAGAAAAGAAACGTTACTTTAATGATTTAGAAAGAATGAAAAGGAGGTAATTGAAAATGACAGAAGCTTATTGTGTAAAATGTAGAAAGAAAGTAGAAATTGAAGATAAACATGAAGTATTGAATGCTCGTGGAATGAAGATGGCAAAGGGTAAATGCCCTAATTGTGGTACAACTTGCTGTAGAATTCTAGGTAAGTGATTAATTAACTACTTATTTTTTTCTTTTTTTTGTTTCTTTTAATATCTTAATAACTTCTACATCAGATGATCCACAGACATAGTCTATTACTGCGTAGGAGGCTTTTAGGCGGTCTTTTTGGGTTTTACACGACTTATGTATTAATCGTGATGGTTTCATTGAGCGTAGTGAAATGAATGTTTTAATTTAATTAAGACTTTCATTTCTTCCTCCTTTTATTTATCCTTCTAACTTCTTTAGCCCAGCACTTCTGGCATAATCCTTTATGTTTGTGTATTCTTTTAGTACCCATAACAAAATGGCACTTCTTACAATAGATAGGTATAGAAGTATTCATTCTTCACTCCTACTAGCTTCAAAAACTAACCAAGTTAGAATTAATAGAGCTGTTACCCATAAGATCCAGAAGAAAGTTTGGGGTGTCATTTACGTGTACGCTCCCATATCCTTTTAATCTGCTGACTCTTACCACAACAAGTAATAGGATGGCACATCGGACACTTACCATTATCCGTTTTATAATCTGATCCGTACTTGGTTTGGCAGATTGAGCAGGTGTGGTAGGTTTTGTAGGTCATGAGTATTTAGCTATAAATTCAACGAACTTCTTTAGCCCTCCTTGATATTTACAAGTATTACATCTATAAAAACCTAACTTCTCATTAAAACTAAAATTGTTATTACATATATGACATTTAGTAAAGTTATGTCTTTCTGCTAACTTCTTTATATTTATTGAACAGGCCCAACCTTTAGGTTCTGCTTTTTCATTCTCATCTTTATATAATTTACAATTCATACATTGTAAAGGAATATTATTCTTATATTGATATTTAATTAATTGTCCACAACTAAAAGGATACTTGCCAGAATTTGTTCCCACACTACTTAACCAACAATAAAGATTAGCACCTGAATACTTTTTATTAAATGCTGCTATAAGTTGTTGCTTATCTAATCTATTCTGTATATAGATGCTGAAGTTTCTTGCGATAATAGTATGTATCTCTCCAGTAGGTAAATCATTAGATAAACAATAATTCATAAACGCACAGTTATTATTAGACATATCTTTTACATCAATATCCTTATAGATAGGTAACTCTATCTCTAATATCTTTTTAGTAAATAGTTCATCTGACTCTAACTTAGGACTATTAACAATGTAAGATTGTACATAATTATTAGGATCACTTATATTTAAAGTTCCTGGAACTCTAGCTATTCTTGAAAAATTATAAACAGTAGAATCAAACTCTACTCCTGGTTGTTCAAATAATCTCTTTATTTTAGATGCCCAAAGTTTTATCTTGGATTTATTTTCATCTGTATTAGCTATTGGACTTACGTGATGTATAACCCAATATCCTCTACCAGAACATAAAACCAAAGGTTCATTCATACATGAAGCAGTAGTTGCTTGTAAATATTCGTCTACTATATCCTTTGCTAATGGAAGTTTAGATACATCTCCATGACAATCAATATCATGTCCTATGTTTGTAACTGCAATAACATCTGCATCATTCATACCATAAATCCTTCTTTCATTTATTCCTGCATAAATATTATACTTACCATTATATTGTTTACAGACATCTAGAAATTCTGTTTGATTGTGTACAAAGATACTTAATGCCTTCTCTTTTTTAGTTGGATCTATCAATCTTAACTCTGTTTCACTCTTATGGCCTAAAAATTCATAGAACTTTAATATATCAGATTCTATTATCATCAGCTCCATCCCTCTCGCTTAGGAGATAAGTCTGTATGCCAAGATTTAACCATTCTAACTAATATTCGTTCAGCTAAGTCGTAATCCTCTTGCTTAGATATAAAATCATGGTTATAATCTCTGAATAGACATCTATGCTTACAAATACCATCAATTACTAGTTTTACGTGATGATAAGCCCTAGCTTCTAATATCTCCTTCATTTGACCATCGCAAATACTCAATAATCCTTTTATTATCCGATATATCTCTTTATCCTCTATTTTAGATACAAAACAGTTACAGCTATCATAAATAGTTAGGAACTCATTTCTGGCTAATATTTTCCCCCTAGACATAGACAAGAGTGATATATCCCCCAAAGAATTGTTTAATGTCTTGTTTTTTCTATTATTTATCATAACCATCCAATTATCAGTTTCACTCTTGTCTATGTCTAGGGGGGAATCTACAGATTGTACGAACTCATTAGGTCTAATTATACCATTTTCACCCAAAACGAACTTCTGTTCTTCATAATCTTGTACCCACCATAATCCTCTTGACATAGTAGAAGGATCAATAATACCTACATGCCCTGCAATTGTACTTCTATTAGATAAAGGATTACCTATGAATAAATTCTTAGCTGTAGCAGTCATATTACATTCTGAAGTGTTTCCAGAATAGACTTTTCTATTCTTATGCTCTAATATAGGATTTATCTCACCCAATACATTACCAGAACTAGATGATTCATGTTTTTGCATTTCTCTTTCTACTAACTTCATTATCTCATCTACTATAGCAACTCGTTCTGCTTTAGCAAGAAATCCAGGTTCAGCTATATTTCCTTTATATGAAGGTATCAGTCCTTTTAGTGTAGAATTACCAGAATCCATAATAAATCCATCTCCATCTTCAGAAAACTTATCTGATAAGGTTTCAGCCCAACCCATAGTCTTTCTTGTTCCTGGAGGCCCAATTACAAATAAATGTAATGGCCATCCATCAACCTTACCAGAAAGTAACCATGAAGACTTTAACATTTCAACTTCTAATGGAAATGAGTTAATAGTTCCAAATCTATGTGTAGCCAGATAGGTAAGCCATTCAAATTCAGTTATATTCCTTTCCTTAGTAAATTTTACCAATTCTTCATTACTAATAATCTTTACATCAGGTACTGCATCCTTCGCAAAGAATACTTTAGATAATATAGGTATTTTCATAGTATTATTCATTTCCGTAACGTCATCCATCTCAACACACATTCCTTGTATAGTACAAGTTTGATTCGGAAGTTTATTTTCTGAAAATATAAAGTATCTTTCATCATTTGGAGTTTTAATCATATATTTATAAAAGTCTAATGCAAAAGCATCAATCAAGTTACCATCATATCTTTTATCATATTTTTCTCCGATAAGATATAATAATTGCGTCTCAACTAACTCACCTTTCTTTTTTCTAATAGATAATCTGACTAGAGGTATTCTTACTTTAACATCTTCAATCATTTGCGGCTTACCAACAATAGTATCTTTTGAATGAGCTAAAAAAAACCATTCTGGTTTATCTCCATTATAAACTGTATTATGTTTAAATAACTTCTTTGTATGGCCTAATATTTTTTCCCAACTATCATAGAATGGATCGTCAATCCAATTCAATTTCTTTTTATTATATCCTTCTATTTCTTGTAATGCCTTTTCTTCAAGTAATATTTCTTTTGTCTGTTGTTCTATATCTATTATTGGTTGCCCTTGTTTTATCTTTTTTTTAACCTCTTTTTTTTTCTTAACCATTATAAATTTTCAAACCTCGCAGACTTTGCATTATTAAATGCTTGTTTTATTTTCTTAGAATAATTATTATATCCTTTATCTCCATGAGAGCTACGTTTGCAATTACAATCTATTCTATCTGCTCTACCATCATATTGTATTCCAATTTTACCACAATGCGGACATTCACAAAATAAATAATTATAATCCATGCCTGCACATTCTTGCACATAAAAGAATGACTGGCTAAAATCACCTTCATTAAAGTCTTCTTGTTTGTCAGGGAATCCTTTATCAAATATATGAACAGTTTTTTTTGTTCCAGCACAAAGTAATTCTGCTTTTTTCAATTCTTCTTCTGATGCCTTAATTGGTTTTATTTCTATAAAGCAATCTAATTGTGGTAACCAAAAATCTGGCAGATAGTATATTCCATTTCCTAAATTATATCCTTCTTTTTCATATTCCCATTTTATTCCAAGAGAATCAAAGAATATTGCCCATCTGGCCTCTAATCTACTTCTAAAATTATATCCTTTATATTTAGTATCAATAGCCTTTATTATCATTCTTTTACAGTTCTATATTCTTCTATATCATATATATCAGATAAGAATAAATATATCTCTCCAAATTTAGTTTCGTTTAAAATATACACATCTTCTTTCTTTTGAGATAAAATAAATCCATTAAGATATGATCTGTCAGTTTTAGTAATATGAACTTTGATTTTCTCGGAAAAAAAGAAATTACATTTATCCTTAATCATTCTCCTTTTTTCGTTATCGTTTATCATCTCCATTTTGTAATTATATAAAGTATTTAAACTTTTTGATATTGAAGCCACAACCTCTCGTGGCGAGGCGTGGTCTTTATTTATTATTGAAATAAAGATATTTTTTCGCTTTATATATATTTTGTGTGTATTTTTAAATGACAACAAAATACAGGGTAGGGATATTTAGTTTATATTCACTAAACGAAACATTTATAAAGAGTAGGGTATTAGTTCTTTTATGGTAAAACAAAATATAGATAATAAATTAAAATGGACTTGTCCAAAGTGTGGCAAGATCATTGAAAGCCTTTATCCAAATCAATTAGCATTTAATACAGGAGTGCATAAATCAGTATGCAAGGATCAACAATGACAATTCAAGAACTTATAGACTCTATACCTGCAGAAGAATTTACTCCCATGGAAAGAGCAGACTTAGATTTAAGTAAATGTTTGAGAACTTTCAAATGAATTTACAACCTTTAAACGATGACTTTTTAGAGATTACAAAAAGAGCTGTGATATTACAAGGAGGTGCAGGGTTTGTCCATTTCTTATCACACACCAACTTTCAAAATGTTCATTTTATGTATCCTGCATCTACTTGTTATAATCAAATTAAATTTCAAAGGAGGTATACAAAATGATAACTGAGCAAACTTCAAGTAATACAGACTTAGATAATTTAGCTATCGGAACAGCAGAACCATCTACTGGAAAGAAATTAGAAGCTAAAGATGTAGTTGTAGCTGAGATAGTTGTTAAGCAGGTTAAAGGTATCGCAGGAAAACCAGATTGGGAATCCTTACAAATATCTGTTAAGCATCCAGACAAGCAAGAACTAATATCTGTTAATAAGTGCAAAGTAGAAAAAGATGGAAACTTAAAAGTAGTTTCTTTATCTTTAGACAAAGATCAGAATGGGGCAATAGCCAAATGGTCTAGTCTAGCTTTAGTATTAAAGTTCTATGATTGCACTAAGGTATCTGATTTGAAAGGTAAAACTGTTAAAACAGTAACTGATCAAAATGGATATTTAGCAATTAAGGCTTATTAAATTCGCCGAGAGGTCACACTAGTCATTAACCGAAAGGTTACACTTCGCATCTGCCAGAGAACTTTTTGCACTGGCACTCAAACTCATGGATAAATGGCTTGGTAGCCATGAGGGGTAACTACTATTACCTGTAGACACTACCAGCCAATTAAACTCAAAGTGTATAATACACAATACACTTTAAACAAAAAAGTGTATAATATAAAATACAATGAAAACAATAACAATATCAATAAAACAAATGAAAGCCCTAATGGAAACATCTTACGAATACGGTAAGAATGATGGAACAAGAATTGGTTTCCTAGAATGGATGAATGAAAAGATAGAAGAATCTAAACAAGTGGAGAAGATAACAAATGGTATTTAACCTTTCCGACTACGAAGAAATAAAATTAGATGATGATGGATACTTACAAGAGAAGGCAGATTTTCAAATTTATGATTATAATACATCAGAAACTACTTACTTCCGTAAAAAACAACCCAAACAAGAATTTCCTATAAAGATTGAATGTAATAATGGAGAAGAATTAAGAATAAGTATCGATGGAGAAATATGTTTTTATGATAGGCACAGTAGATTTGTATGTTCAATCTATAACTGTAATTTAGAACAATTCGAAGAAGCAATTAAAATAGCTAAAAAGGTGAGGGACGATGGAAAACTTTAATTTAAGCGATGAAATACTTCCAGAAGGTGGCAATCCTTGGATAAAGAACGGGTTTATTCCAGTAGACGACGTAAAAGAATTTATCCAATTAGTAAAAGAATTAATGTATTTACCATTACACACTAAAGATGTAATCGAACAAATAGATAAACTTGCAGGAACTAAATTAGTAGGAAACGAACAATGATAAACTTAAATAAATCAATCCAACAAAAGCAAGAACAAATAAATAAACTTAATCGTGATATTGAAGAACTAAAGAAAGATTTAGAAAAAGAAAAAAATAAATCCGAATGGATTAAGATTTCAAATAAAGAAGAAATATCAGTAAAACAATTATATAATAATAAAACTTATGCAGAAATTCAAAAGTTATTAAATAAAAATGAACGAATAGCAGACTATACTCTATTAAGAGATTTAAGGAATAAAGCATTTGAGTCTAATTGGACTATATATCCATTTTTAAAAGATTTCTGGGTATTCGTACCTCAAGAAGATAAAGTTAGCGAAAAGAATAATTATGTCGCGGGGTTCGGCGCGGATTCTGATGGGGCTATCCTCGGCTGCAACTGGAGTCCTGGCGACGCGGATGCCGGTCTCGGGGTATTCGTCGTAAGGAGTATAAAATGAGTAGTTTGAATAAACTAAATCTTGAAATAGAAGAAGCACAAAAAGAAACAGGGTGTCTCAATCCAGATTGCGAAGTATGTAAAAGATTTAATACAAGACTACAATCCTTACTTCTAGGTAAGGAAGCAGTAGAAGAAGTTATGGAAGAAAAGAAGTTATGGAAAGTTACTTGGATATCAGAAGTAGAACAAATAATAGATAAATTTATTGAAAGTAATTTCACTGAAAGAAATATAGGTTGGTATTCAAAAGATAAAATGTTAAAAGAACTCAAGTCACAACTTCAAAGTGCTATCGTAAATGGTATCCATCCGATTTCACAACTGCGGGAGAATACAAACAATCATATTTCTGACGAAAGTCAGTCGTTTATTGCACAATCAGAGAAAACTGGCTCTCCTGTATCAAAATCACAACTAAACTCCCAGAATAAACAATGAATAAATCTCAAATCCAATCCGAAATCTACGCCCTAGAAGAAGCTGACTTCATAGATAAAAAAAGAGTTAATGAGTTAAAGAAAATGTTGGAGGAATGCGAATGAGTTTTCATGATAACGAATGCTGGAATTGTGATAAACAAATAAGAGAAGATAAATCTTATTGGATTCCAACTATTTGCGATGAAGAAATAAATAATCTTATGAAGTTTTGTTCAAAAAAGTGCTGTAAAGAATATATAGAAAAAGAATTAAATTATGCTAAGATTGACTAAAATGACAGATAATACAGACCCAGAATCTAAAAGTATTAATGCTATTAAAATAGATTTATCTAGTTCGTATAGTGATTATTATTCAAAATATAATAATAGAAAAAAAAGAGATATGTTTTATTATTGGGAAGGTATTATTCGTGGATTGTGTATATCATGGGGTATTTCAGATAATGGGAAAAAAGAACTAAGGGATTATCTTAATAATACATTTTACAAAAAGAAAAAGTTTTTATTTTCAAAAAAGGAGTATTATATTTTAAAATGACAGAACTTTGCCAATACTGGAGAATTTGTAAGTGCTACGAAAGAGAAACATATATTTGTCATAACGCCGAAGCACAAAGAGAAACTCATTGCACCGCATATATGGACATCAAAAGAAATTTAGATTTAAGTAGTTATAATAAGACGACTAAGACTAAATCATTATTAGATAGGATATTTGGAAGAAAGATTGAATAGTAAAATTAAATAAGTTTATAAATTTGTTGTTATTAATAAATAAATGATTGTAAATTCAAAAAAGGGAATATTGAGCATATTTTTTATCTTTATATTTTTAATATCATTTTCAAGTGCATTAGAAAGATCCCCATGGGATTATATTCAAGAAGGATCTATCAACAACTCCTACACAACAATCAATAACACCTACATCAACCAAACCGTAAACGCAACAGTAAACTCAACTCAATTCGATTCTAATTCTCCTATCCATATTAAAGAAAGCTGGCTTACATCATTCATCAATGGATTTAACTTCTTAACTGGAAATATATTCAATCAAGAATTAAATACTACTTCTGATGTAACTTTTAATAATGTAAATTTTACTGGATTAATTTATGGTAATGGTTCTCAACTAACTGGAATAGCTGGTGGCTCTCAATCTACTTGGACTTCTGATATAGATGGGAATGGATATAATTTAAGTAATGTAAGTAAAGTTATAATAGGTTCAGCTACTGATGATAATAGTGGTGCAAATCTACAAGTAACTTCAGCTGGAACTATGACAGTAACAGTTGATGATATTGTTAGTGGGGGAGCATGTTCAGCAGTTGAAGGTAATATGTTTACAGGAGATGGTTCTACAATATCTTTTGATGTTTATGCTTATAAAATAGTATCTGGTATAAAAGTATATAGTACAAATGCCTATAACATTCAGTGTGTTTTGCCGAGTGATTATAATACCTATGATACTTCATTAAGCTGGGATGCAGTTAGTGGAGTTACTGGATATAAAATAATATATACTTATTATGGACAAGGAGAATCTGTAACTGGAACAAGTTATTTATGGGATGGTTTTTATGATGAAGGTGCTACAAATACTCCATCATCTCCCTATGATGTTAGTCTAGTAGCAATATCTGCACCATCTGGAATATCAACTACTTTAGTAAAAAATACTGGTGGAAATCTTATTATATCTGCTCCATCAGATGAAACTGGAGATTATTTTATACAATTAGATGCAGACAGAATTGATATAACAGGTGGTATTTTTAAAAATGGAAATCCTTATGCTATTACAAATCCTTTAGAGTCTAATCTTTTTACAGGACAATATAATATTATAGGATATGACATTTTAAATAGCATAGCTTATCCTTTGCAAATTCAAGCTGGTGATGATGAAGCGAGTGCTCCAACTACAACCTATATTAGAGGTGGTAGAGGAATAAATGGTTCTGATATTACTTATGGTGCTATTTCATTGAATGGAAATGATGATTCTACAACTGCACTTGATGGAATAGCTGGAGCAGTATTAGTTGGTAGAAGTGTATCAGATGATGATGGCATCCACGAACTCCAAGTTGATGGTAGAAAAACAGTTTATTACAGAGATAATCCTATGTATATCGGTGGAATATTTATAAACATTGAATTTGTTACAGGAACTTTAATTCCATCTGGACAACCGAGTGAAGCATATTGGATATTGCCATATTTTGAAAGTCCATTAGGCAGAGTATATACTAATACTTTCCAAACACAAGTTGCAGGAAATGCACCAGAAGATTCTGATATTTATATTACTTGGAATGATATTAACTTTGTTGATACTTACGACGGAATAAGAATAGTTAGACTATTGAATAATAGTTATATAGATTTAGCTTATGACGCTACTAGCTTTACAGCTTCTCCATCAACTAATTGGACAGCAGATGCAGTTTACGAACCAACTTCAAGAACTTACTATAATAAGTCTGCTTTATTTAGTGGAGATGTTGATGTTGTAGGAAATATAGTAGCATATAATGCAACATTAAATGATATAACTCCATCAACAGATAATACTTATTCATTTGGTTCTAGTATATTAAGATGGTTAAAAGGTTGGTTTGTAGATTTAGATGTTAGTGGAACAAGTTTGTTTCAAGGACAAGTTACAATAAATAATAGTTTGAATGTAATAGGAAATATAAATCAAACAAATGGAAATACAACTATAAATGAGATATATGGTGAAATGTATTATCATAATTATACAGGAACATCATTAACTTTTGCAGTAGCAGAAACATATTATCCTTTGTTCGCTGTGCCTAATGGAGAATATAATAATGGATTTACGATACAAGGTGGGTTTAATCAAACAAGTAACTTAACAGCTCAATATGATGGAGTATATGATATTAGCTATTCATCAGAAGGAGATGGTCAGAATAATCATGAATATCATTTAGTTATATTTGTTAATGGAACTGAAATAGAAAAATGTGAAACTATGCACAAGATGTCAGCAGGTGGAGATGTTGTTTCAATGGACGGAAGATGTTTCTATAGATTATATGCTGGGGATGTTATAGATTTAAGAGTAGCAGATTATACAGGAGCAGGTAGTGGTAATTATTACGGAATGAATTTAAACTTAGTAAGGATAGGTAACTGATGAGATTAACTTTAGAAACAGCATTGGACTTAATTCCA
>Ga0247834_1002604_pt1 | contig 26677 bp, 16 predicted proteins | sample LaCruzMarch2015__8_FD_187118 | JGI IMG/M metagenome (GOLD analysis project Ga0247834, IMG submission 187118) | Freshwater microbial communities from meromictic Lake La Cruz, Castile-La Mancha, Spain - LaCruzMarch2015_12m | ecosystem: Environmental > Aquatic > Freshwater > Lake | place: Spain...
CACCTCACACTCTTCACCCCAACCCTCCTCGCGCAAGAGATGGGACGACGGAACCGTCGTAGAGACGACGTTGACAGTGACGACGACAAAAATAATGTTGATAGAGTTTATTCTCTCGAGCTTATACGGTCATCATCAAAGCGCCTTAAAACAGAAATTGTAGTCAACACTTCAACGACGAATGATGTTGATGTTGGTAATGTTGGTGTAGGTGTTGCAACCTTGCCTTCTCCACCAAAAGTGAATAAGAACGAGTCGACAAATGAGGCCACTAGTACTTCCGAATCAGACAGGATTGAGAGGGCGCGATTGAAGAATTTGCGTCAAAAAGAACGACAACGGGAAAAGAAGGCAGCTCGGGCAGTAGCAACAAATGAACAATTAACATGGAAGATAATGACAGAGGAAAAGAGAACGAAATTGAAGAATGAGATATCATTGCAGACAAAGCATCAGCAAACAACACAACAGCAATACATCAGGCTCGCGAAAGGTGTTCGATATCAGGATATAACAATCGGTAAAGGTCATATAATACAAGATCGAAAGAAGATACGTGTATCATACACACTTCGATCTAAATCACATACGTCTGGTAAAATCCTTGACTCGTCTGGTAACTTTGCCTTTCGTTTTGGTAAAAGTGAGGTAATTAAGGGGTGGGATATAGGGTTATTAGGTATGAAAGTGGGTGGGATACGACGACTTGTTGTACCACCCGAGGCAGGATATGGTAGAGGTGGTGATTTGTACTTCCAAATAGAATTGCTACATGTTGCTCCTTAGGAATTATTTCCACTACATAATGTTATTCTTGTTGAAATGTTAGTCGGGAATGAGTATTAATCTTTGAATTCAAATGAGCATGACTTTACACTTCAACAGTTCATGCATACATGTATTTGACATCACTAGTTTTTATGCCACCATAATGCAGCAATGTCAGCTTGCGTTGAAATTCATGCCTGGTCTGTAAATCTGACCACAGTTGCTCGCCAGAGAGTGATCGAGTATCTCTATCGTCAAGGGCCATGATTAAGTCACCGACATTTAAATGCCCTTGTAGTGATTTGTCCGTAATGCACGATATTACTGGCCCATCTTTGGTACTTGCAACCTCAATACCTATCTCTCCAGGGGGGATGTAGCAGTCGTTCACTATTACAGATGGTGCCGCCACTTCATTATCACTCAACGACCTTGAGTCGAACGAATCGCACTTATACGAAAGCGAGTCAGATCTTTCTATGGCGTCATGTTCCGAGAGTTTGGTGAGACTTCCAGCCTTGCTAGCTGCTTTTCCAGTTTGATCGGCAATCCTCTCTTCCAACCACACCAAGTCTGAAATGAATCGATTCAGACTTGACGACTTCGATTCAGATTTGGATTGGTCCTCTTCCTGCTGCTCAATATCATCATACTTATCCTTGGCATTCTCCTCATCGACAGTACCAATGTAGCTCCAATCTAAACCAGTAGTTTTACTCGGAAATGCTCCTTCCCTATAATTACGCGAGGAGGCTTCTGAGTATGCCTCAGTTGAAGTATCACGCTCATCATAGACCGACTTGGCAGTATCGGCAGATGAATCAGAACCAGGAACTACAATGCGCTCTGTGTTCGATCTTGGGGAAACGACTGATATCATATTACTCAGCCATAACTTTGACTTGTCGGAAATAACCTCCTTCTCCGCAGATTTACTCTTTCTCAAGATTCTAGCAACATCAACAGTTTCATTACTCTGTCTCAAGAGTTCGTCCTTCTCGATACGTAATTCTCTCAAGATGTTGGCAGAGACTCGAGGGAAGCCACCACGACTGTATTGCGTTTCATCGCCAGATGACGAATCTGATTCACATCGTGGAGAATTGCCCGATCCTAGAGCAGCAAGCCAAGATGTAGGCATCACAGAGTTGTCATCTCTTTGCAATGTCATAGTTCCTCTACCATTAAGTTCCGCTGCACTGCTTCTTCTACGTTTGTCTGACTCGACTGTATGTCCATGAAGCTGTTTATTGTCATCGGGTGCACTATGAACGTATTCATTCAAATCGGTTACTGAAGACAAAACAGACAGCATTGACCCTTGATCGTCGTCCATGTTGTCCTCGGCTGATAATGCTGATCGATCAGTCGATATTCTAGCATGGTGTGTTGCTCTTCGATCTGCTCTCCTTCTATTCACAAACATGAAGATTAAAAGAGCGAGAAAGGCAAACATTGCCGACCACCCGATTGCATAGGCCATCAAGTCTGTCGCCGTAGTGTCCTGCTCTAGAGTTTGTGCTGCATTGGGATAGGTACCACTCCAAATTGAGGGACTTGATGACGGCATTCTCGTATACGAATCATCAAAACCAAGATTCTTTTCCACAGAAATAAGGTAAACTTTACTCAATTCTGCATTCCCAGTGTCGACAATAGCAGACACCAGTTCTTGGTTGTATTCTTTGCTGATGGAAGTAATCACGTCAGTAATTTCGTTGGATGAGGGTGGCTTGCCAACAAACTCTACCCTACCATGACATAGGATCTCAGTGCCTACTACGCCCTCCATTCTTCGTCTAACGACACTCCTAAGATGTCTAACTGGCTCCTCCCTCATTTGCTGTTCGATTGAACTTTGATTTGCTAGGATAAAATCAATCGACTGAAAGTATTCACCATCACTGTTATAATAGTCTGTCAATTTTGAGCCAAAGAAGGCGTCCAAAGTAGAATCCAAATCCACTGTTGCGTCCATGGACAGTTCTCCTTCAGTTTCTAGCACGGTGACTTTGATAAAGTCTGGTAGTACAGAAACATACGCTGGCTGGGGCTGCATTGTTGGCTTCTTTGTGTTCAGCGCTGGGCTTGAACTTGGCATTCCAGTCTTCTCTGTTGGTGGTATAGTTGTCGTTATTGCAGTCGGCCTTAGGGTTTGACTCGCAACCAGAGTTGTACTGGATATTATCGTTGGCTCACTGGACGTAGACACTAAAGTCGGCACAGATGTTAGATTCGATTTCGTGGGTTGCGACGTGACCAAGGAAGGTGTAATTGATGTCGGCGTCAACGTCGTTGGCTGATACGACGGAGATGTAGTGGGCTTTGATGTAACCGGTTTGGACGTTGGCTTAGAACTTGGTCGTGGTGAGTTGCTGGGTTCTCTACTATCAGTAATGCTTGGTCCAAGTGAGATTGTTGGTCCTACACTGGGCATACCGAAAGGCTGGTGGCTTATAGTTGGACTGAACGTAGCCGTTACTGTTGGCTTTGTTGTGATTGGCATCAAGCTTGGTGTTGTTGTTGGCGCCGAAGACGGTTCCGAGAATGGACTGGTTGTGGGCTTTGGCGTCGAAGGATTCTTTGTGGCAACAGTTGGAATGGACGTAGGTGTTGCTGCTGACTTTGAGCTCGGTGTCGTTGTTTGCGCTAAAGTTGTTGGTTTTGACAATATACTAGATGTTGGCTTTGACATTGTAGGCTCCTTAACTAGTTCGCCGTCCACCACTTCTGTTGGATTATCTCTTTCTGGCTTTTTGCTGGGTTTGGTTGTTGGAGTAAAGCTCGGGATCATCGTTGGCTCGCTTGACGTAGGAGAAGTGCTAGATATTGCAGTTGGCTCAACAGACATAGAAGAAGCGCTAGAAACGTCCGTGTTCAAAAATATACTGGGCATCAATGTTGGATCATCTGTTTCTGGCATTTTGCTAGGTTTGCTTGTTGTTGGAGTAAAGCTCGGGATTATCGTTGGCTCACTGGTTAAAGGGGCAGCACTGGGCTCATCCGTGGTTGGCCATATGCTAGGTATTAATGTGGGCTCCAATTTTGGCTGGACTCTTATGGGAGAATTGGAAGGTTCCTCTGTTGGCTCCATTGTTATTGGAGCTTGACTGGGCAATAATGTAGGAGTAGACGACGCCACAATTGAAGACATTGCCGTGGGCGTGGGTAATACAATTCCAGCGTTCAGTTTGACCCTTCCGCCAGACTCTAGGATAAAGTTTTGTGACATTCCTCCCCCTGTCATATCACTTCTTACTAAATGTACGTAATAGCACCCAGGTGGACCAAACTCTATTAATTCGTAGCTTCCATCCGCCGCCGAGACAGCAAATGCTACGAGTACATCATTATCAACGAGTCCAGTAGCACAAGCTTTGACTTGGATTAGATATCCTGCCAGACCCAATTCATCATCATCTCTTCGTCCATTGTCATTCACGTCATGCCAAACTGTCCCAGTGAACGATACTGGTTCTTCGCCATTCGCTGCATGAGAATTAAATGTATGTAATGTTGGTTGATTTGACGGACTATTACTTCCATCCGAAGTAAAATTTTGGGGTAATTGCGAATCGTTTGACGCGAAGTTGGGGTTAGGAACCGCAGCACGAATACTTTGGACAACGAACTGTGCCAACTCTGACTCTTTTGATACATCAAAGTGTCCATCAAAATCATTTGATGCAAAGGGTGCTGTGTTCGTACTGACACTGACAAAGAATTCGGATTCCTCCACAATATCCACCGTCTTGGATTCCTCTTTCCTCAGTCTTCTTCGATTCATCGCTCTTGCATCACCACCATCCACGGCCGTAACCGCAGCAGATGCACTGAAGCCAAGGAAACAGAGCAGCAACGCGATCGACGTCCTCATTTTCATTTCTGCAGCCTTATTTCAATTACGATACAGTTTTAATTTCTTTTTACTGCCGACTATCTTGCGCGGACCGAGGTGGAAAGACACAAGTCTATTTCAGTGCGATATCGCCCACGGCGGCATATCAAGAATTATTCCCTTTCTTCCTCTGAGCACCGGAAAAGAGAAAGCCGCGGGAAACCAACCCTCCTGGGTTCGGTTGTTGAGTGCCGTGATGAAGTCAACGACGATCGGTCGCATCCCTGGTTTGGTGGTGTCGTCCAACCATTGCGTGAATAGCAGCATCCCACTAACTTTTCTCTCATGGAACGTATCCAATGCTAGTCCCTCTTGTATGGCTCCCGATCCTGCACAACGTGTAAAACGTGCACCATTCCTTATTCGAGACGAATGCCTCTCGTCGTCACCAGACATAATTGCATTGCAAGAATGCCCATCTCCTTCATTTGGTCGCGATGTGTTTGGTTCACACGGATACATTTCAATGGGAACACGTCCATCGCATTGCGGCTATGTTGATTTGCTTGTACGGAAGGGGCTAACAACGTCGTCATCGACGACTGCAGCAGCAGAAGCAGCGATTAACGATGACAATCATGTCAACATCAATGATTCTAAGCGAAAACGAAATAGACCCAGCACAGGAACAACCACCATCACGACCGACTTTTACAATCTACCATCCGTCGCATGTCACATTGACCTCCCCAACGGCGTTACAATTGCCGTATCATCGTCCCACCTCGCACCCTTCAAGGATGGAGCGTCGGAACGTCTTGCACAATGCACCACACTTATGAAACTCATGACACAGAATGGTGGTAACATTGACAATTGTATCCTCCTTGGTGATTTTAATGCCCGGGCAGCCGAGGACACAAGAATAGAAAATGCAGCTGGAGGTAAATGGTTAGATGCATGGAAATGTACTGGGTCTGATCCCAATACGAAATTTACATGGAATACATTCGCCAATCGCTATCATGGTGATGACGGATTCCGGTTTAAGGCACGATTTGATAGATGCTACATTCGTGGTGGAGCAGTAACGGTGAATAGATTTGGATTGATTGGCAATCGACGCGTAGATGGACGAGTTGGTGATTATTTGAGTGATCATTATGGTCTTCTTGTCGGTTTGGAGGTTGCGGGAAATGATCGAGAAGATAAAGAGGAGGAGGAAGAAGAAGAAGAAGAAGAGATTAGCAAGAATACGGTTGTGGATACAGTTGGAGGAGAGATTTTATTGGAGCCGACTTTATCCACAAAAGAATTACGGACTAGGAGACTGATCGCAATAGATCGACGAAACAAGAGCGATTCGTCAAGAGATAATGTAGTTGATCTCACTTAGTTATTCACCTAACATCAAATAATACAGCAAGTTCTTCTAATCTAATGCACATTATTGTATTCTACGTGGAAAGTTTCATGTTTACCCTCTCCCACCTTTTAGGGTAGTACGATTGCTTCAACCTCATGTATTCCCGATAGCGCTTCCTGGATAAGAACTTACGGATGAAAGGTTGTAAAATAATGGCGCTGCCTAAGCATAAATAGTATCGCTCGCGTTCAAGCATACCCCTGACACATCGTTGTATGGTGATGGCAGCATTCGCCCTTTCACGGATTAGACTCTGCCACTTATCGTCCTCGACTTGTATCAATTTTTCCGTCAATATAGTTCCTAGCCTAGAGGGTGTGTAAGCCACCTCCCACTTTGATCGATGTCGCACGTTATTGCTAATATTCGATGAACTAATACTGGAAGTAACAGCAGGTATTATGCCTTCAAAGTCGTCTTCCTCTGAACAATTTAGAATGTCTTCAATGTATTCATCGTCAGGTGTATCCTCGTCATGGCTGAAACCACTATGGACATCACGGTTACTACTTACTATAGCAGCAGCGTCAACAACAAATGGTATAGCTTTCACCACATCTTTTTCCTCTGCTGCCACCACCTCATCACGGAAATCAATCCACTCTTCCGAAACAAGCAAGGGATAATCTTCCCCTAATAATTCACTCTCCTTCTTTGAATCCCACGTCAAAGTAGAATTGATAGGTGGCATGGATTCTACCGATGACCAAAGCTCAGCTATCGGTGGCAACAAGTCAGATGACCACCAGCTTGTCATAGATTTGGTTGTTGTACTGGATTGTTGGTTTAAAATGTAGTAGTCAGTAGTAGGGCTCATAAATGGAGGAGACGGAGGTGTGGCATGTGCTTGTTGTAACATTGTCGTTGGTGGAGGCAAAGAGAATGTCACAGCCTTGCTAGTAGGAGAACGAAGATTACTCTGACCAGCAATTGATTGGCATGTTACGGATTGGAGTGTTCCTCCTTTCTTGGCACTTAGATTTGACACTTCGTCGCTAGGGTGGCATTCGTCTTCGGGGGGATCGGGTGCATGAATCTTGATGGATGGGTAAGACTTAATCGGAATCACTGTACCACCCAGTGTCCCAGGAGGATCCATTCGACTTTTTTCTTCATCAAAGCCAACTTCGTCATCAAGTGTAGCAGGCGTATTATCAAAGGATGCTGACACTCGCTTCTGTGATGAAAGGTTGTGGATGTTGTCAAGAGGCAAGGCCCGTCGAGGCATTGGCATCAATGGTGGAGGTGGAGGCATTCTACCATCAACTTTCATCGGATAGTCGTCGGTCGATGGATCACATGGCCATTGATGCTTACTGCTGCCGGCTTGTGAAGTCCCACCACCCTCTTTATTATGAACGTTTGAGTCTCGACTGTAAACTTGGTATATGATGTGATTGTTGTTGTCGTTGTTGCTGTTGTTGTCTTCGTCTTCCTCCTCCTTCTCTTCCACCTTCGTCTCCAGGAATCGACTTGCAAATTCCCCAATGTTGGGATACGCAGGACCATCCATTGAGCTTATGCCAGTATTCGTTGTCCTAAGAATAATTTCACTTCCTTCTTCGTCTTCATCATCACTTTGTCTGGTATGTCCATTCGAATGGTATGCCTTGACAATGCTACTCTCAAGGACATTCCTTCGTCCCACCTCTTGTACGTCGTCTCTCCACCTTGCTCCTCTTTCTGCTGTTTCACTCAAACCACTCATTACTGACATTAATTCCTTTGGCACGGTCAGTGCTGACATCTCCTCACATTCTTCTAGATATTTCTGTGCAATCATGATTGAATCCCCAACATTAATTGGTTGCTGTCGTAGACCACTGTTATCTCCGCTCCGTCCGGGGGAGGGCAGATTCAGTTTCGTATCCCTCTCCCTCCTCGGAGAACTAACCATATGCTTGATGCCTATGTGCGTGGTACCACCACCATTACCACCACCACTGCTAGATCCTGGCGAGTGTTTCTTCGGAGCTCCTCCCCCAAACGTCCGCGATAGCCAATTCACCTGACTTCCGCCCACATCTGACCTTGCCGATCGCCGTTTTGTCAATTGCTGCTGTTGTTGTTGACGCATACGATGGGATGAAGATGACGATCGTTGCTTGTTCTGCTGAATCGATGACGATCGAGCCTGTGGATCGTGGCAATCCAAATTGAGATCATCCTGAACTCGTGTTGATGACGACGCCTTTCGCATCTTACTCAGTGAACGCTGGTTCGACAGAGATCTGCTATTTTTTATACCAACACCAATTTCACTTTGTGGTCTTTTACTTGGTGTTGGTAATATTGTTGGTTGATGATCCGACGACGAACTCCTTCGATGCCTACCTCTACTACGACTCACACCACTACCATCCGGTCGTAATGCACGACGATCGGCGTCACGACCTTCGCTATCATCATCATCATCCGACCCAGATGATGAAATTAGCTTCGACCGTGCCATTAATGATTCACTCTCCTCCCCAATCGATGATGCCAAGCTGACAATCTCCCTCCGTTTAGTATTCTTGGTCCCTTTCATCTTCCTCGTCGTCGCGGCTCGGCCGCTCCAGAACTCCGCGGCATTACTCCCGACGCCAGCCGAAGAGGAATAGGTACTGCTATCGTCTGAGGGGATGGAGAATATCCGCGAGAAGAAGTCCGTCATCGTCAAACTATGGCTAGCGGTGTTCTGTGTTGCGTTTGAATGCAATCTTTCTCGTGGTGTGCGGAAGAAAATTTAGGCAAGAAAACGCTTGACCTAGCAAGACCCACAACTAAAGGGTGTACCTGTATGTACGACTCAATCTCAAATCACAAAAGAGTTCTCTACACCTACATATAAAAGTCTGATCAAATAAATATAAAGATAGTTTAATATAAGATGGTGATGGGTGGGTCGGATTAATTTACAATGCATCGAGTGTTGGAAAGTAAATGAAAATGAATGAATATAAATGTAATTTTGATGTGACTTTCAGGGGTTTTAATGTGTTCAACCTACCCTTTACAAGCAATATTCCTGGAAGATAAACCCAAACATAACAAGCTATTTTTGTTGCTTGTGGGTCGTAGACATATGAATGGAGACAATATGTCTCCATTCATCCCATTCCCACCTTTTATCTGACGATGTAAACTAGGTACTTACGTACTATTTGCGACCTGCCTTTCCTGAACGAGAAAGATCAAAACTGAACGAGAAAGACACTCGCCATATTATTCGCCGCCTCTCAGGTAGATGGCAATGATCCGCTCAGCGGAACGACCGCCAACAGGGCTGCGCCACGGCGTTAGGTCGCCGATGCCCTCGGTACTCGGTTCACGACCACAGCAAACACCCCAGACAATGGTCGATCCGCGAAGACATGTTGGCAGTGAGAACGATTATGATGATATGAAAGATGACAACTCGATAGATACCTACGTGTCTATCATCTCCACTAGGGGGTCTAAGGTTGGCATATCCCAGAGCGCATCAAAGGCGCCACTCATGAGCCAGTCGCCGAGGCCTAGATCGTCATCAGACAGCGTCGTCAGTAAAATTAAGCAACAGATTGAGATGAATTCGTCCACGTTATCTGCATCTAACGCTGGGATATTGAATAAGCTTAAGAATGATATCAATAGTCTCGAGCGTTTACGGTTGGAAAAGCAGCAGGAGCAGCAATTCCCAGAGAGATCCTCGGAGAATGATTATACCAATCGACTACGCTACTTGAGCAGTAATAGTTTTAGATCGAATTCGACATCGAGTTCGACTGTGAAATCTCCACCGACCAAAGGTTCACGGGCTGTGATTCTAATGACACCTCCAAGCCGTGCTGCTAATAGTGGCAACAGAATTGAGTCAGATGATACAAGTGTCAGATCCAATTCATCATTCAAATCATCAGATCCAGGTCGACTACGTGATCTCAGAAGTATTAGCAGTTCAAGTTCATCGTCAAGACACTCACTGTACGATGGCAGAGGCTCTGAGAGTGTGCCACTATCCTTGACGCCAAGCCGTGATTCAAGTCGTGGTGGTACCCTCATGTCGAACGAGGCAGATTCCAGGTCCATATCTTCCTTCAGAGCAGCAGTGGTGACAATTCCCAATCCTCCAACCAGGGCCAGAAGTGTTGATCGTGCTTACCGTATTCCTGATCCAGTAGATACAACGAGGAAAGAAACGTCAAGTTTAAGGAAACCACCCACCAATCGTCCATGGAACCCACAAAGCAAACAAATTGCAGCCGAAAATAACGAACTATTGAAGCAGCTCCAGGAGACGGTGTGTTCGCTAAAAGAGGAGTCGATTAAAACCACCAAAGAATACGAGATTAAAATGAGAGATTATTCAGACATGAAGTCACAGCTTGAGAAGTTCAAATCCAATGAACAAGATCTTGCAAAGACACTACAAAGAGTTCTGACGGATGTAAAAAGTCAACAAAGTGTCTCATCACAAGAATTGTCGATTGTTTACAGGTTACGCGAGTCGGAAGTTAACATGCTGGAGGAAAAGCTCAATGGAGCATTATGTGACAGGGATGACGCTGAGCAAAAGCTCTACAATAAAATGCAGGAAGTTGAAAGTATGTGGATGGAAAAAGTTACGGAATTAGAAAATGACCTTCAAGAGTACGAATCAGTCCACCATGAGTTTAATTCTCTAAAAAGTACTATGTCTGAAAAGATTAGAGACACAGATGGTGAGAATCGCCGTCTCCGCGAAGAGAATAAGTCTACAAAGGCGGAAGCAGAAAAAGCAATAGCACTTGCTAAGGAGGAAGCGCAAGCTGTGCTTGAAAAAGTTAGATGCCTGACACAGAAGATGGATGAAATGGACAGCAAGAACAGTGAGCTTGATCTGGCTCTTGCGGAAGCAAATATATCAAAGGTGAATATGGAGTTGGATCTAAATAATGTCAAGGCTGACTTGGAAAATCAAAGTCGAATCCTAGCTACTACCGAAGAAAAGGGGCTTAAGCAGACCACCCTCATTGAAGATTTAACAAAGTCCAATGCACAAATGAAAGAAGAAATTCATGTCCTCAATGAAAAATTACAGGATAGAAACGAGCAAATTGCGGAGAGGAATCAAGAGATGAAGGTGTTGCAAATGAAGGTCGACCAGGCTCAAAGTCAATCCAATGCCAAAGAGAACAAATTGTTAGCATTGGACGCAAAGTTGGATTTCAAGCTCGCGAAGGCGGGCCAAGAAATTGAGTCGCTCCAGATACAAATTCAGGAACGAGATAAGCTGCTGATGGAGATGAAAGAAACGACAGAATCATCTAAAATGAAGATCCAAATAGCAGAGGGAGAAATCGAGTGCCGAGATAAGAAGATGAATGAGTACAATTCTGAGGTGAAGCACTTGCGCATGACGGTCCAGCAATCTGACAAAGAAGTTAACGTCCTAAAGATGAAGGTGCAGGAGAAAGACAAGCAATTGACTGATCAAAATGTGACAATAGAAAACTTACAGACAATAGTTGAAGGACTCAATTGCAACGTGAAGAGATACGAGAAGAAAATTCCTGAATATGAGGCCCAATTAAGCAGGTTGAAAGCTGATCTTGGCGAGTACAAAACAAAGACCAGCATCACAGAAAAGGAAGTTTTGTCTTTACAATCTGAACTTGTGAGTGTCAACAAGCGCCGTGAGTCGTCTGAGAAAATGGCATTTGTTGCACAGGAACAGGAGTCCAAACTCAAGGGCACAATCCAAGGTCTTCGGTCCGAACTACAAATGGCTACACAGAATTTGGAGAAGACTGAGTCTAAATTGGCGAACGTCCGAGCAGAAGGCGATGCTCGGAAGTGTCAGCTGAAGACGGCTTTGCAGAGCCTTGATGAGATGATGGCCTACATTACTTCTATGCGGGATGAAAATGATGAAGTAGTGACATCGTTAGAGGGAGATCTAGAGAAGGCACTTATGGCGAAACAAGAAATGAAGAAGAGGTATGTTTTTCGCTTTATAAGCACTGCTTAATTTTTGCACGTTATTAATAACTAACAAACGATCTCCTCCCAACATGAATATTCACCTCAGAATTGACGATTTAGAGCGAAAAGAGAAGGATTTAATAGAAGAAGTCAAACTCAGAAGAAATGAGCTCGAGACATGCCGTGAGAATGCACTCAAGGAGGCGAATACAATCAAAGACGAACATGCTGAGAAATTTGCGGCGATGAAGAGCGATGTGGAGACGGCAATCAAGAACAAGAAGGATGCGGAAAAAGCACTGAAAGAAAGGTAAGCGTTGGGTGTGCTCCCAATTATTTGCTTCGACCCATGTCATGAAGTCTCGATTATCTCTCACCTTAAATAATCACACTAGAATCGACATTATGGAGCAGAAACAGAGGGAGCAAAAGGAAGCCATCTCGATACAAGAGAACGAGAATAAGAAACTACTTGAGGAGCTCGAGACTTGTCGTCTTGATGCAATCAAGGAAGTAGGGAAGATGAGAGAGGAATTCAATGTATGTCTAACGGAATTGAAGGAGAAAAGTTCAAGCCAAGAGTTATCGCTGAAGCAAGAGTTAAAACTACTAAGAGAGCAAAGTAAATTACTTGCACTTGAGCTCGAGGAGCGAAAGCTTCAGATTGCTGCGGACGGAAAGACCAGGGATGAAGAAGTTACCAACCTTACATTGAAGCTTCATGAAGGACAAGAGCAATACGATCTGGTCAACAACGAGTTAGTTGAAATCAAAGCAAGCTACGCTGCACTCGAAACAAATCTTCAAGAAGCGTTATCAGAATCAGACACACTACGCGACTTGGTGAACGTACTAGAAACAAAAATTGTCGCGTCAAAAGAGGATACTAGTAAGGAGGTCAAGCAGATGAAAAATAATGCCGATCAATGGAGAAAGAAGGTTGCAGCGTGTGAAGATAAGTTGAAAGAGAGTCTTACAAGACATTCCAAGCTGGCTACGGAAAACAATCAGCTCAGTGAGAAGTTAACGCGAGCAGAAGCTGTGATAGCTAAGCTTAGTGCCAATCTCAGTGAGTCGATGGAACAGGCAAATGGTTTCGAAGAAATAGCTAAAAAGTTGGAGAAGAGCAAGAAGATTGAAAAAGTGACGAGAATGGAAATAGCACAACTACGGTCGGAGATAGCTCGCAAGAACTCTAATGAAAAGCATCTTGAAGATCATGTGGCGTCGCTTGAAGAGCAAGTCAACAAGCTGGTATCTGACTACGAATCCAAACTAGAAAAGCAATCTGCACGATGTGGCTAAATGAGAACATGAATGTAAATTATACATACAGTATTAAGTTAATTCAAGAGTGTTTGTAGGCATTTTCTGTTCTAACTTCGTTGGCTTCAATGCTCTTCTGCCGTTCAATTTTTGTTTGTACATGACTCATCACTACTCTGACCGATCCTACATATAAAACCCAACATAAAGAACCTTACTCCTCTAGATCCTCTAGAGACGCAAGCTCTTCTGACTGAATAATCTCGCGTTGGGCTGTCTGGTAACAGCCAGGATACGTTCCCACGTCCGTCCTTTGGGATCCATCTGCCTTGGTGACGTTGCTACAATTTCAGGAATGGGAAGGAAACACATCTTGTTATTGCACAATCCTACGGTAAAACCTGTGTATCCTGCCATTGTTCCATGTACTGCATTCTGTCCCAATTGCATGCAGTAATGTGCATCGGTTGCATTCGCGGGGACCGATCGGATCATGTACGACGGATCAATGTACTTAATCGTGGCCTCGGATCCCTTCGCCTTGAAGTAATCATTAATTACTTGCTTCATGTGTTCACCAATTTGGGGTAGTTTCTTATTCCCGCTGGCATCCGTCTCAGCCGACTCGCCCAGAAGCTCCTCTCCAGCACCCTCGGCTACAACAACGACCGCATACCCCTTCTGCTTTACACGATTCCAAAGATGAGGTAGACATCCAGAGGGACCGTCCAAAACAATTGGAATTTCAGGAACAAGACACAAGTCAACATCTCCAGATCCGAGCGTGGCATGCGCTGCAATAAAACCAGAGCTTCGTCCCATGAGCTTCACAATACCTATACCATTGGGGAGGTTACATGCTGCCTCGACCTTTGCTGCATGGATGGCATGCTGAGCTGCCTCAACACTGGTGTTAAATCCAAACGAATAGTCAATGTAGTCTACATCATTATCGATGGTCTAAGTAGAAACAAATGGAACATAAGTGGAAACGAAGAGGAGATGTGTGTCGTTTGAGATTAATATTCGTACGATGGGTATGATATCTCGCAATCAAAGAAATACTGGGTCTCACCTTAGGGATACCAGCCACGGCAACATGCAGTCCCCTTTCCATGCACGTTTCGTGTATCTTGAATGCACCACGATGCGTGCCATCTCCACCAATCACATACAAATGACGAATACCATTCGACTTGATGAAGTCACATATCTTATCAATGTCAAATCCACCCCGTGATGAGCCAAGGATGGTCCCACCCTCATGATGGATATTCTCGACATTCTCAGGAGTAAGGATAATGGGAGGCGTGGCCGGGTCATAGAATCCCTTATATCCACCCACAATACCATATACCTTCCCCTGTATGCCATACAGGTGGTACAATGCACGTGTAATCTCACGTACCACATTGTTTAGACCCGGGCATAATCCACCACAGGTGATAATGGCAGCATTGACAGTTTTGGGATTGAAATGCAATGCGGCACGAGGACCAGCACGAACATAGGCACGTGTGACATCTCCTCCACTCTTTCCTGGCTTCTTGCGTATGTTGGCCAGGATGCATTCATGATCACCGATCAATGCATTATACTTGGCATGAGCCTCGGCGAATTTGTCACCCTGACCACTGCCTGTATCTTTGAGTGCATGCATAATATTTGAGATACCAGCTCCCTCAGAGGGGAAGTACTTACCCAGCTTTTCAATTTCCCATAGATATACGCCATCGGTATTGATGCCACTTTTTTTATGATAGATATTTTTATGACAGCGACGAGAAGAAATAGTTGAGCAGAGTACGTGCATGGATGAGATTCAACATTGACCAAGAGTACCTGGTATCTAAAGCAAATAATAGAAATAACTCACTCTAACTTGAGTCCAGTGGGTAATCCCTCATTCCGCCTCTCCTTACTTTCGTCTTGGACCGCCTTTTGATCGACTGCGTACTGTGCTTTACGTACCAACGTGGCCTTGTTCTCGAATACGCGCTTCGTAACGAGATAAGTCACCGCTGCACTAGTGGCCGCGGTGGCTGTCACGAGGGCTACTGCTTTACCGTCAATTGCCATGGTTTGTTCGGGGTTCGGGGAGGAGAATTAATGCAGAGGGTTCTTGGATCTTTGGAAAAATAATATCGGGAGCGGGGAGAAGTGAGGGTGTCCTTGCGACGGTTGGATCTTGGTCCAGTTCACCTGTCTAAAATCTGAAGTGCACAAGGCACTTCAAGTCTCCATCACTGCTCAAAACATCAGTCTTTTTGGCCCCCCCTGTGTGAAGACTGGAGACGCGTGAAGCGAAGCGTGAAGGATTCTTGACAACTCGTCTCTCCGACTCCTACATCATATCCCATCCACCGCGGTTGGAGGCGGCATGCTCAGGTTGCGCAGTATCATGACCAACGCCTTTTTTGCTGCATCTGCCGTGGCACCCCGATTTTTTCTCCTCGGAGGAGTGCGTGCGTTCTCCTCTCCACCACCGCCAAAGACCTTCACTTCCTCCTCCAAGGTTTTAGTTGCAACAGCCACGGCAGGGGCATCGTTTGCGGCATATTACTGTGCAACTGCATTACTATTTGGTTCGGCCATTACTTCATCTGTAAATGGTGAAACAATAAGTACTACTACCAATAATCCTTCCGCTTCGTCGTATCAAGTGGAGAGTAAAAGTGATGAAAATTACGGAATCAAATATATTGGTTTTGATAGCTATGTAGGTATACATACTGATCGTCGAACGGGTGTTGCTTCGAGGGAAGAAACGGCGACTTCTACTGCAGCAGTAGCCAAGGCATTAGAGGCTGCAGGGTTGGACAAATCGGGGATTGTAAAAGGTATTACTCCGGATAATGAAACTGGTATGACTTTACACCCCAATCATGTTCATAGAATAGGAGTCGGAACATGTCCTGTCTACAGCTGCCCATTCCTTCCGTTGGATGTCCATCATGATGCCAATGTAAAGTCTCAACTGCAGCAATTGAGAAAGAGTTCCAGTAGTGCAGTGGAGCCAATTGTTGTTGGAAAAGATTCGATTTTAATATCTGCTGGTTCAGATAAAGCTGCTACCCTAACTCTAATTGGATATAAAGGGGGGAAAGTAGAGCATCAGATCAATCAAGACCGTGCATTGGCTCTTGCTCCGTATTCATATCAAAATATTAGCAAAAGTGATGTCGTAAACCAACAACAACAACGGCCTGCGGCAAAATTGATTGGTGTGTTCGATGGCCATGCTAAGTATGGCGAAAAAGTGTCAGAATATGTTGTCAAGACATTGCCAGCATTGTTGGGGAGCAAGCTTGCTAATTATGATCCAACTATCGCAACCAACGACGACTATGATAAAGCAGCAAAGGAACACAACATGGAAGACAAAATAAGCCGGATTCTCCACCAAACATTCCGTGAGTTAGATGCCACATCACCAGCAAGACCATCTGGTGGATGCACAGCCACGATCTTACTCCAACTTGGGACAAAGATATATATTGCTAATTCAGGAGACAGTCGTTCCTTTGTTGCTGTTCATATCACACACCCTAGCAATGGATCGACAACCACACAAATCATTTTCGGCACACGTGAAGACAAGCCACATCTATCCACGGAGCGTAAACGTGTCGAGCACATGGGTGGGAAGGTGTACATCCCTCCTGGATTTATTGAGACAGGTCAGGGCGCGACACGTGTCCTGTACAAGGATCCAACTACAGGTAGTACAAGTGGACTAGCAATGAGTAGATCTATAGGTGATTGGGATGCCGGGGAGGTAGGCGTTATTCCTGACCCAATGATTGATATTCTTGACATGAAAGAAATTAAGAAGAAAGTATTGGAGAATCTGAATGATGATACTTGCAAAGATACAGCAGCAAAAGAAGTTGAAATAAACCCCATAAATGTCAAACCAACACCTGTGGTCGACACTTGTGTCACATATACAGAAAAGGATGTTAAAATATTTGCAATATCTGCTACTGATGGTTTGTTAGATTATCTTCCAGAGCAAGATATTGTGGAACATGTTGCTAAGGGTTTGTATCAGACCAAGAAGGCAGAGGGGACAAGACATCCATTGCTATCGTGTGAAGACCTAATATATGCTGCAGCTCAGGGTTGGGAGAAAGATAAAGGCGGTCGATACAGAGATGATATTGCAATGGCTGTTGCTGATTTGGGAGATGGTCTGTAGCCGTTAATCTATAATCAGTATTTACAATTATTACTATTTACAGTAAGTAATTTTCTTGTTGTACGGATTGATACTTTGAATCTATGGAACCGAATGAATCATTCAGACCTGTGGAATCCTTCTCTCCTTCATCTGTATCACTCATATGATCCTTGTGACCATTTCGACAATTAAGAGGCATGCTTGAAGGTCGTCTGCTTGTTGGAAAGACGACATCTGTTTCGTCCTTCAATGCTCCCAATGCCATTTCATCCAAAAGCATTGGCATTAGAGCTCCCAGCAATAATGTTGATGATGCAACAATGAGAACTGAGACTCCATTACCACTCCCAGCCATCATTAGATGTGCATTCACAAACTGCGCGAACATAGCACCGAATCGTCCACATGCCGTGCATGCACCCATACCTCCACTTCGAACACGCGTGGGGAACTGTTCTCCCGTCACTATATCAACCGCATTCCAAGATATTATTGAGAACATTTGGAATATACATGCCGACAGTACAATCCCCCACGTACGCTTTTTAGTTATGGAATCATTGTCACCAGCAAATACCAGCATCGCGAACAGGGCCAGCCCTCCCGCTGCACCAATCAAGCTCCCAACCAGCATACGTCTTCGTCCCCATCTATCCGCATACATGACACTTATGACGTTCCCTGGTAAATTTGCCAGTGCAAACAAGAATGAGTTTAAGTAAAGATTCTCAAGATGTATTGCAGTGAAGATGGAATTAATCCAGGTTGTTATGCCGTAGGAAGAAAATGAAAGAGAGAACCAAATAGTTTGGAGTGGTAGGGTAGTATGGGTAAGGAGTTGAGGAGAGTAGAGTCTTTGAAGAGTGCCGATGAGAGAATCCACAGTTGATCGTATCCTCACGGAAAATGATATTGAACGCACAGAATCGGAAGATATAATCGAATCATCATCATCATGTCGTAGTTCTGATCCCGTCAATGGTTGTATTGTATGAATTGGGTTTGCTGTATATGATTCAGTACGCGCAACATCACTCATTTCGACTTCTTCTTCGAAAGGTGCAAGTCGTATGCCCAACGTTGCAGCAACTTGATTACACACGCATGCAGCTGTATCATGATTCTGTTTCGTGGATGCTAAGAATCTTGGACTCTCTGGAACGTAGAGATACACCATGATTGCACCAACTGCACTAGGCATGGCACAGAATGCAGCAAATAGTCTCCAGATAGGGACGACTTGATTTGTTTCCTCAGAATCATCGTCATCGAGCGGATGACCAAATAATATCCAACCTAGGCTTGATACGAATAGACTTCCTACCATCCAAAAACTAGCCACAAGTGTAACCACCGCCCCTCGTACTTCCTTGGGACACCATTCACTTGCTAAACTAAACAGTGATGGGACTGTCGCACCAATTCCAATTCCTGCCAAGAATCTCCAAGCCGTTAGTTGTCCAATTGTTGGTGTTAAAAACGAAAATGACGAGAATAGTCCTGCTGTAGCGTTTATACCAAGTCCAGTTAGTAATGCAGGACGTCGACCAATATGATCGGAAAGAAATCCGAGCAATGTGCCGCCAAGTAGCATCCCGAAGAATATTGATGCTGCAAGATATTCAGCCTGTTTCAATGATAACGATGAATCATTGGCAGAGGCAGCATCGTCGTCACCACCACCATCGGATGCATCCGATAGCATATCTCGACGAAATGATCGGTTGGCTAGTAGGTAAGATAGCATTAATATTTCCGTGGCATCGGATGAGTTGGCTATGCACAGTGATAGAAGCGGGAGGGGGAAATAATGACGATATTGCCATATCGAATGACGACATCCGTCGACGGAATTATGAAACGGCAAACGTCGGCTATATTCTTGGTACAGCTGCCCTAAGAAGTCATCAATTGTTCGCTCAGGTAATGGTGCCATGGGTAACCCCTGCCCAGATATTGGACACAAAAAGAAAGTTGGGAGGGGAGCTTCAGAGTAAGATTTTGTGCAAGATTTCTGAGCGGGAAGACAAATCTTGCACAAAAGAATAGTTTGTAAGGTTTGCAAACCCTATAACTCTTCAAGAAAATATGCGGCATGTCAAGTCAAGTGGAAGCTATCGCCTACAAAGTTTGGCAGTGATTGCTCTGACCCGATAGGGTTGGTTCGATGAAAGAATCTATTGGGTTTGCATATATGAAAAGTAGAAAATGCCAGCAATGGCGAGAGCAGCGATGGATGAAGATAAATCATATTATTGCATTAAGGAAATGGGATCATATGGTCATTTATTTATCAACAACGAATTACATGCAAATTGGAAAAAGTCAACTCTAACGACGTGTCAAAATACATGTATTCGATAGCATGTATAAACTTATTAATAGCACTTCTCTTCTGGGCATGCCCGACCACATCCCGAACGTTCGGCAAGAGTTGGTGTCTTCCAATCCCCATTCTTAATTTGACAATTTCCAGCTCTAGCATACCTACAAACTGACACATAACAGATTGAACCATTATCACGTTCAATCTTCTTGTTGCTGCATCCTAAATAGCGAGTAGCCCTCCACAGTACCTGCGTCATGGACTGATTAATAGGATAGGCAGCACCAAGTTTATTATCCACCCATCTTGATAGGACAACATCTGCACCCTCATTACGTTCAGCATTCGCTGTTCGGGATGAAATGTTCTCACCATCTTGAAGATTAAGTTCAAGAACTGGCTTGCAGGAGGACAGCATGGCATCTACAGCTTTGGATGCCGACTCTGCCAGTTCGGGCGACCAAACAAGCGGTTTGTCTGACAAACCCTCTTTCTCATAAAATGCCTTGCGGCGAGTGTTGTGAGCGTCGAGCCACTGTTTGTCACTGACGGTCATATCTGGCGTATAGCCAACATCGATCAAGTAAGTCTGAGCTTTATTTGCGTACAGAATTTCTACGTCATTTACCTTGATTGCGTAGCCTGCAGGGAATAGAAGTCCTTGGGATTTGTCGTTGAGTGTAAAACTGTACGTTGCATCTGTTAGACCATTGTCATCTTCGACGAGGAAATTATTTTCGTATAGCATATCTGCTTTCAAAGATCCCGCTCGTCTTTTGACTAGTATCGTGCCATCATCAACATGTTTGAAGGTGTATCCAGTTTCATTCCCATATTTATCAGTCTTCACTTGGACAACGACAGAGTTTTGACCTGCTGGTGTTGCAGCTGCAGGCTTCGAAGTAGGCTTCTTAGTAGTTGCTGGATTGGCTACAGGTTTCTTTGTGGGGATGGCACTTGAAGCTGACGAGACGACAAAAGTCTTTTTGAAAGCCGTGAAATCATTATCACCAGTCGACACAACAGTTTTGCCATTTACTTTGACAATCAGTGTGCCTTTACCATATTGACAGCATATGCCGTCTCCACTCTTATCAAACAATTCAATTGTATACTCTCCTGCCGTGACGCACATGGATCCAATGTATGTCGTCCTTTTAGCGTAATTCTTACCGGTGGGTGGGCCTGCCATTAGGACAGCACCACTGGTACTGTCTTTGAATTCCCATCGATTCTCCCAGGGGTAATTATCTGTGTTCAACTGCAAATAAAATAATCCTTCGCCAGGATTAGTGCACTGGCCGTCAAGGGCTTTGCTAATACGGCTGGATGAAACGATGAAATCGCTCAGTGTGCTTTCAAAATCGGCTGCTTGTACCTCTACGATTACTTCGTCGAGAATCTCCCCAGAAGTCTCAGACATCTCTGGCTCAGTAATCTCCACTTCTAATGGTTCAGCTGCTTGGTAGCCCTGGTCGTAGATGATATCATCAGGATAGTCCTCATCATGTCCTTGAACGAGGACAATTTCAGTGTCATCATTTTTTGGTGCAGCCATATCCACGGCTTGTTCGAAACCCGTCTGCTGACTTGGCTTCGACGACAAAACCACAACCAAGATGATGGCTACTATGAGGATGATGATCGAAAACACAGTCGCTGCCGTTCTCTTACGATACTTTGCAAAATAGCGACGAGGCAATTCATCTTCGATGGCAGAGTCGTCTACGCTCTCCTCTGGTAGCCGACGAACCGACTCCATATCGTCGTCGATGGAGTCCATTGTTTAGAGAGTTGCTGTTGCGATTCTAATAATCACAATAATGCCTCAAATGTAATACAATTTTCATGCTTCGGCTTTTGTGTACCGTTGTTGGGTGTCTCTCTCTTTGAACGGAGGAAATTTTCCATTCTTCAAAGAAAGGTGCCAAACTCAAATAATACGTACTACATACCTCAGCCATAGACTCCAGAGTCCAGAGCACTGGCTGGTCAGAGATTGTGAGATTGAAGACACTCGTGGGATAATTATTATTTGTAGAGTCCAATATTTAAGATAAATTGCAGTCTATATTAAGCACTCATGTCATCTTGCTCGATTCATCCTGAAACAAGCTTCCCGGAGAATCAATGCAATATGTTGACTTTTCGATTAAATATGGTCGCAGTGCCTCCAATTCCATCTCGTGTACTTCCCCACAAATCACCATACAATGTAACGGTGCGCCAAAATCTTCCAACTTTAATTCCTCAAGCGTACCAGCTTTAATACATTGATCAGGCTGTCCCAAACGAGCAAAGCCGACACATAATGTAGTTGATTGATGATAGGCTGATTCATTTCGTACTTCCTCGGCCTCGATCAGTTGCTCAGACGATTCATTTACCGTCATAAATCGCGGTGGTAAGTAAACTGTCTTCCCACGCATCATTGCATCAAAATCTGGTTCTTTCACTTTAATATCAAGTAGACACAAAGTATGCATCCCTCCCAACCGATTGTATTTAATCTTTGGATAAAATGATGTAGGTCTCCACTTTTCATCAAAGTACGGGATTGATACTGTTTGGCCAAAGTTGTACAATTGCAATCCGCAGCAGCCAATGGCAGTCATTGCAGATGCATTATGAACAACTTCTACTTTCACACCTTGTTCATGAGCACGTATAATAATATCCGAGTGGGTAGTAGCACATACAGGATCACCAACAACTAGGAATGAAACATTCCCATCTCCTTTTGCTGGTAAATATATATCTTCGGCGTGACATTCGACAAAGTCACGATCCGCGATGACAATGTCATCTCGACCGTAAAACTTCTCGAGCCTTTCCTTGCCGATGCTAAGGACGGACGTATACGATTCGAGGAACACTTTGTCGGATGATTTTATAAGCTCCAATCCCCGCACGGTTACGTCCTTCTCGTCGTATAGGCCTAGACCGATAATATACAGGACCATTTGAGACTCGGCTGCGTGGGGTGGGTTTGGAGGAGGCTTGGTTGTGCGGGAACGCCGTTCTCTTCCCTTTCCTCCTCCTCCTCCTCACTCTCCACTATTAGTTAGATACTGTGCAGGAACGAACGTGGAGAATGCAACGTTGTTGCGGCGTAGGAGGAGCTTGGTGGAGGGTGCGTAGAAAGAAATCGTACCTTAGAATGGTCCCCAATGCACCGTCATTGCTAAGATTGTCATCGTCAATTTCTTTGTGTTTGACCGACGAGGAAGTAGGCACAATAGACCGCTTAGCTGCTGACATTCTGTTACGAAACGACGATGCCTCTAGAAACCGTGCCATTTCTTCCGGAGATATGATACAACGAATTGCATTAGCAAAGGCAATCACGCTCGTTGAAAGCAAATCAACGCGTAAACGTCTCATGGCTGACATGCTGCTACAAAGACTGAAACAAATTCCATCCAACAACTCCTCATTTCGAATTGGTATCGCTGGACCTCCTGGAGTTGGCAAATCTACATTCGTGGAGAAATTCGGATCATACATTCTAGATTTGAAGGATAACAAAGAGCATGCTGACCCCTCTAGCTTCCGACCTGATAAGCTTGCCGTTTTGTGCATAGATCCGTCGTCAAATGTAACAGGAGGTTCCATTCTTGGTGACAAGACACGCATGTCCACGCTGTCCTATCACCCTAGGGCATTTGTTCGTCCCTCTCCGTCATCTGGGGTATTGGGCGGCCTGGGTTCATTTACCTACGATGCCGCATCTCTCTGTGAATTAGCGGGGTATGGGTTAACAATTATAGAAACAGTGGGAATTGGTCAATCAGAGGTTGAATTAGCAGAATGTTGTGATTTGTTCGTCTTGATGCTTGCTCCAGGTGGTGGGGATGAGCTACAGGGATCTAAGAAGGGTGTCGTCGAGGTGGCAGATTTGCTGGTTGTGAATAAAGCAGATGGCGAGACTCAAACTATCGCTAGAAAGACAGCAAACGAGTATAAAAGTGCACTTGGATTGCTGAGGAAGCCTTCTGACTGGTGGGGAGGAGGTGAAGGCTGTGGAAATAGCGCAACCCCACCTGTATTATTGGTCAGTGGCAAGACTGGTTTCGGACTAGACGAGCTATGGAACACGATAATCAAGTATCACCAGTATGCTACATCATCTGGACTGTGCCTCAGCAGACGACGGCGACAGAATCGATACTGGTTATGGAAGTATCTAAGAGGTCATGTGATGGAGACGGCCATGAATGATCCAAGAGTTAGGAGCAAGAAGGACGAAATCGAGCGGTCGCTGGATAGTGGGCTAGTAGCGCCTCGAGTTGCAGCTTCTGAATTATGGAGAAATATTGTCGACAATGTAAAGGCATGAATACTATTAATTTTCTCATGAAACTCAAGGAGCGGAGATCGACGAATGCATCCTAAATCCACAGACGTGTATTAGTAAAGTCAATCTCATCCTCAGTGGCCACTTTCGACGAACCAGTCTTCTTGGAAAAGAAATCCGACACTTGACAAAGCTTTTCCATGTCATCTTCTTCCAATGAAAATGTGAAGACTTGGCGCAAATCACGTTGACGGCTGTATGCTTTACCTCCTTGCTCTTCTTTTAGATCCATCCCCATGGAAGTGCCTACAGATATGCTATCGTCTTTATTCAGTTGTAGCAACCATCTCAACGCTATAGATTCGACTGATACTTGGTACTTGAACGACAAATCTTTTATAACATCTATGACCAATCTATATTTCAACCACATCTGCAAGCTGTCTACCTCTGTTTTAGGTTGTTTCTTGCAGCAAGTGTCAACTAACATGTTAAATCTTTTCTTACTTGACGGAGACATCTGCTCCCACTCCTGAAATCGACAGAACTGATCAGTGAATAGGCCACCACCAAGAGGAGAAGAAATGAGACGTGAAACGTCCACATCAGTATCGACTGGTAAATTGTTCGCGTTCATTAAATTACCACACACATCATTGGAGGAAATATCAAATCCACATTCTAAACATGTTTGAAGCATTGAAGGTGGGAAGTTCTTGGTTGATATTGATCGGATCAATCCCTCTCGTTTGAGTTCAAATAGAGTATCGATAACATCTAAATAGTATGGATTTTTACGATATTCCAACACAACTGAATCTAGACACTCTGCTTTAGTTCTCAGTAATGCGCTACTGATACTCTCTCTCATCACCCATCCATTACCAAATGATACTGGTGATATTTCATCTTCCATTCCAGGGAAGTCCTCTGATAAAACAAACGGTATTTCTATGTTCGTCATAAAATAGCAAGTCCTCAGAATGGACGATGGGGTATTTTGTCGTAGTTTGCTGTAGAAATTCGTTTCAGCCTCGTGTCTGGCATCTGTTGTTGCGGCACTTTGTTGCATATGTTCTAAAGCAATTGATAATGAGGATCTTCGTCCAATAGTCCTTCTCCTCCTCGTCTCCAATTTTGTATCACCATCAATCATTCTGAATGTATTGAAACCGGAGTCTATGAGATTTTGGCAGTTTTTCACCCCTTTTGTCCATATGTCCTCTCTAGTATTATCAGTATTTGTTGATTGGGGTCGTATCGCGACAGTTATCAGGCATGGTGCACTCGCATCTCTAGCGTAGTCGTCAATTGCACGTAGAAGGTATGACCCCGAAGGAAGAGGGCCCGTTTCGCGATCTATTTGAGGAATGGCTGGTATACTACCATCCGAGGACAAAGTCTCATTTTTCTGAGCTATTGCAGTCCAAAAGGTTGACTCCGAAGACTTCTGCTGTGGCAGAAACGAACGTTGACAAGATCGCCGTTGTGCCACACGTGAGCTAAAGATGCTATGGCTGATAAGAGCACATGTGATATGTATTACCATAGACACCCAAATTATTAGCAGACCGCATTCGGCAACATAGGGTGGTCTCATTATTCGTGGTCGGGCGGAATTCAAACTAGTACATAATTATATATCCAATGTTATCTAGTTTCTCTCATTACTACGAGTCGGGTAACAACTTGCTTTTTCTCTCCTAGCGACTTCCTAGCAACTTCCCAGCAACTTCTGAGCAGTACAGCCCTTGAGAAAACAGTTTAGTTGGGCCTGATTGAATCAGAAAACAGTTTAGTTGGGTCTGATTGAATCCCGGTATTGAATGATAAGATCCCGGGAATATTGGAATTAAAACCGGAACTGCGAAGTCGCTGGGAAGTCGCTAGGAAGTTGCTAGGAGAGAAAAAACAAGTTGTTACCCGACTCGTAGTAAGAAGGATATCAGATCTTGGCCGGAGGCACCAGGATATACAGAACTTGGCTGCACAATTGGATGCCGAAAAGAAGAAGGCAGAAGGAAACACCCGGGAAGTACTGACAATCAATGCAATACAATTAAGCGCCACATCAACTGCCTTGTCGAATGATTGAGTCATGAGGCTAGGCAGTGAGCGTTTAGCAGTGCGGAAGACAATTGACGAGACGTCAACTCAAAAGTTCTGGAAGGAGCTCCTTAGCTCCACATGTCGCCGACGTGTCGCCGACATGTCGCCGACATCGCCAAATGTCGCCAAATCTTGGCCGACATTGCGTGTCGTTCCGACACAGAAGAGGCCCCGACACACCCAATTTATGTCAATTACAGCCGACAAGTACAAGTCAGTCCAAACATACGAGTTAGCTACCCTACCATAGAGTTTTGTGTTTGAACTCAAACAACAATCAAGAAATTACCGACATGTCGGGAAATTCCCGACATGTCGTCAAATGTCGTGTCGTTTAGACACTCTAGCCGACACGACATTTTCTTGTGTCTGCGACATGACTGAAACATGTCGCGACATGTCGCCCGACACGACACAGAATGCCGCCATTTGGGCACAAAAACGACACGCCGACATCCGACATATGGAGCTAAGTCACTTGGTCTTGATCATCTTCTGGATCTTGATAGTACCTGTCGATGTCGATCTGGCACTTC
>Ga0247834_1002606_pt1 | contig 26668 bp, 39 predicted proteins | sample LaCruzMarch2015__8_FD_187118 | JGI IMG/M metagenome (GOLD analysis project Ga0247834, IMG submission 187118) | Freshwater microbial communities from meromictic Lake La Cruz, Castile-La Mancha, Spain - LaCruzMarch2015_12m | ecosystem: Environmental > Aquatic > Freshwater > Lake | place: Spain...
TTTCCACATTGCCGTTTGCGTTGTTACCAAACAAAGCCAATTCCGGATGATCCACTGCTTTCACCGGCTCATAACCATCACGCATCTGTAAGGACACGTTGTTGGCTAATGGCTGACCTAGCACATGCGTCGCTACCCAGCGAAACGTGTAATCTGGATCAGGTGTCGGATCGGGCAGGTTGCTCGGTGGTACGTATACCGTACGAGCGGATTTATCGCGCGACTTACTGTCACGATTTGAGCGGTCAATAGTTTCAGCCATCTTAATTCTCCAACTTTGCTACTTGTGCAGCGTATTGCTGCGGGGTTAAACCAAATTTTCTAGCTAACGCCACTTGCGTTTGAGTTAGCCTAATTTTTCCTGCACTCGTAGAACGAGATACAGAGGCAACCACTGTCGTAGGTCGTTTTTGAACCTCACCAGACCTTGGCTTGTCGTTTGTTTGCCCAAATAAATCAGGAAACGTTGACTTCATGCGACCATCAATTTGATCGAAATATTCAGCAGAGCGGGGATCCACTCCGTTTGTGACTAGCTTTTGGTGCAGCCCTAGTGCGTAGCTGGTGTATTCCTCAAACCCTTGCTGTCCGAACCACTGGTTTTTTGCCTGCCAGCGCAGAGTTTTTTCGTCCGGTTCAGCCCTTGAAGGTTGGGCTTGTTGCGTTTGTACCTCAAAATTTTCGTCTTGTAAAGGGGTAGGACGATAATTTTTTACTTGTTCTGCACGAATCTTCGCGTCCATCACAGCTTCTTGGGCTTCAATGATGGCGTCTGTGTCGAAGGACTCTTGGGCTTCTTTGAGTCTACGCCTTGCCATAACAAGCTCTGTTTCAGCTTTAGACTTAGCGCCCTCAATGACAGCTTCCTGTCCTGTGTAGACGTTTTGCTTGAGGCGTTTGTTCTCCTCAATCAACTGTTGTGCAAGACGCTCAAGTTCTTGCTTTTCACGCATTGTTGCTTCTTTGACACGGCGCTCGTCATGACGGGCGTGGGTCAGCTCTTTAATGCGTCCTTTGACTTTGTCAGAATAGGACTCGATTTCTTCATCGGTTGGATCTAGCACTTCACGGTCTAGGGGCTTGCGGCCTCTGTCACGCTCGGGCGTGTCGTCTTCAATTTCAATCTCTACTTCATCTGCCCCTTCAATCTCAAACTCAACCTCGTTGGTTTTCTTGTCTTCAATTTCGTCGGGGAACTTGTACTGTTCAGCCATATTCTTCCTTTCAAGCGCGGGTCAGGCCGCGAGGGTCTTGCACAACAGCATCAACTTGGTCGTCGTTGATGAGACGGAACTCCTTGCCAAAGATCTTGAATCTTGTGCCGGAGTAAGTACGTACTAACACAAAGTCGCCCTCTTTACACCATGCGCCGTTGGGGAACTTGGCAGTGTCTCCGTACGCATCAGGGCCAACTTTCAAAACAAACAACACAGTGGTAGCGTGTTCTTCTTGGCGCATAAACTCAACTGGTTTATACAGGCTCGATCCTGCAATCTTTTCGTCAACATCTGGCACAGCGCAAAGAATCTTCCAACCCGTAGGGCTAGGAAGCTGCGTGGCTTTTTGCTCATCGCTAGAGTCAGGTTCAGGTGCATCCAAAGCTTGGATGGGTTCAGGCAGTGCAAAAGCACCGGGGGAGAGATCAATGTCACTCATCGGATTGTTCAACTTTCTGTGCAAGGTCAAGGAGATAACGCTCTGCAAGGGCTAGACCCTGAATAACCCCGCAAAGTTTTTGATACTCTTCAAATGTGCGACACCCCCCACCAGCCAAGTCATCGGCGTAGTTGTTCATGTCGGTACGTATTTTTTCACGTAATACGCGTACGAAGTCTTGGATCATGATTTAGGCTCTCGTTGTTTGCTGCTATTTGAGAGCGCAGCAGTACGCGCTTGTAAATCCATCTGGGCTTTATTCTTTGCGATGTCGGCGCCCATTTGTAGGCCGGCACGTTCTTGTTCAAACTGTTGCTTGAATTCGCTCTCTTTGATTTGCGCACCTGTGCGAAGAGCTTCCAACTCCAGTTTGCCGCTGACTTCTTGCTCTTTCAAAGCCTGTGAGTCGGCCTTGGCAGCAGCGTCCAGCATGATCTTTTGTTTCTTCAACTCCAGTTCCTGCCCCTTCAACTGCAACTCTTGCATCTGCAACTGCATGACGGGGTCTTGCATCTGTTGCTGTGCTTGCATCTGCGCGGCCTTGGCTTGGTTTTGCATCAACACCTGCTGCGCCGCTTGAGCCATCATGCCGGACAACGCAATCTCTATCTGCGGTGGCAACTTCTCGTCTTCTGGAGGCAGCGGCATACCCAACTGCTGCTCGATCTGCTGGCGCATCTGATAACCGACGTGCTCTGCAATGTGCGCGGTAATCGCACCCATGATCTTGGGAGCCTGTGGGTTCTGGCCAATGAACTGCTGCATCATCGGGTCTTGTAGCAACATCATGTGAACCTGCATGTGAGCGGCGTGATCCTGATGCAAGAACGCTTTAAGCGGTTTGCCCTTGAGTGCGTTTTGGTTCTCCTGCACTGGGTCAATCGGCTTCATGTCTTCTTCAATTGGTACAAGCTTCTCAGCGTTCTTGATGCCTAAAACGTTCAACATACCGCGGTGCAACTCTGGCAAGTTGTAGATGTCCGGAGCCATCTGCGCCATCTGAATGACAGCTTGGTACTGGATAACGCGCTGAGACATGGTCGCAGCGTTGGGGTCTGACACGGGGATAATATCCACCAAGTCATAGTCGGCTTTCTTAGCTTTGCGAGTGCCGTACTCGGGTGTGTATGTGTAATCAGCGTCTGTGTAGTCGCGGATGATGTTCTTCAAGAGTTTGAACTCTTGCTTCAGGGCAAAGTGCACACGAGCCTGCACCGCCGTCATTACCTTTAATTGACGCTCCAAGAGCGCCAGCGTTGTACCGACAGGAGCCTGCGCAGACATGTCGCTGACCTTCATGTCAGCAGTTGCGGCAAAGCGACGACCTTCATCAACGATGGTCTGCATCAAGTTAAACAGCGTAGCGCTTGGCTCCTTGTATGGCAGCGGCAAGATGTTGTCGCGAATTGTGCCCGAGCCAACGTCTACGTCACGGAACTCTCCGGGTGCGATTGGTGTGTCGTCACCTTTGATGCGCAGGCCGCGTGTCTTGAGTCCGCCGGGCAAGTTAGATAGGGTTCCGGCGTCGACAAGTTGTCGCATGAGGGATGTAGCGGATTTAGCGAAGCCCCCGATAAGGTGGAAAAGCCCGAAGCCGTAAGCTCCAAAACCCGGGATATATTGGTAGTGCACAAAGTGCTGGCGCTTGAGTCTGAGGTCATCGTCTTCGTTCCAATTGCGGCGGATTGACAAGATGTCGTTAGAGCCTTTAATCAACGTGACAACGTACGGCAACATGATGCCGGTCTCTTCGCCTGAGTCGTCTTTGTCTTCGTAACCTTCAAGGTTCAAATCAACGTGGCACTCATACAGCGTGTAGCGGTCGTCGTTCAAGTCACTAAAGCCTGTCTCTTTGTCCTTGGCTTTCTGAATGTCGGTCAAGTCTCTGGGTGCGTCAGGCAAATCAACGTCGATGTAAAAGCCAGCTTGCTGAAGCTTAATGATCTCGTTCTTAGTCTTGCGCATGACGTGCGTGATGCGGTAGCAAGTATCCAAATCCGTTGTGCCGTACGGCAGATACATGTCTTCCGCAGGAATAAACATCGACACCTGACGTCCCAAATTGGGATCATAGTAGACCTTCTTAAACGCTGAGCCTGTGGCCGGTAGTGACCAGAGCATGCGCTCGTGTTCAGCGCGGTACTCCGTCATGACTTCTGTCAACTCGTAGTTCATGTCGTCTTCGACATTGATTGCAATCTCTTTCATCTCCGGCGTTTCTTTGCCGATGAGTTTGCTACGCACAGGCCCTTGGGCTGGGAACGTCTCAGTGATTGTCTCTGCTTGGAAGCGCACCACGGCTTCTGTAATCATGGGGTGGAACACGCCGCATGCACCGTTCCAAGGTTCAGTGCGTTCTTCTATCTGCAAGCCGAGCAGCTTCAAACCGTCAACGTACGTTTTCTCCCAATCCTTGCGGCCATTTTTGTCGTTGTCAATGTCAGACACCAAGTCCCCAGCCAGCGACTGCAACGCACCGTCTTTTATGTACTCGGCCAAGTTATCACTGAAGCCTTCTTCGCCGTCGTCTTCTCCGGGCGTGAGGGTTATCTCCAAACCATCCATGCCAATGGTGACTTCTTCGGGATCAACAATCTCAATCTCCAAGGGGGACTCTTGCTCACCCAGCGCGTCAATGCCCATAGGTTGTTGGTACAGCGCTTTGTCGATATTCGTTGCCATGTGTGTTCCTAGTAGTATTCGTATTTCCGGCTGCGAAAGAGCGCAAGGTCATCTTTCTCGTCCGTGTCTAAACTGATAAAACCGCCTTGCCTAAAGCGTAGCAGCGCCTGTGTTGTCGTATCCACGTAGTCGTCGTGCTCCCCAACTGGGAACGCGGCCATCTCTTCAATCACTTCTCGTGCCCAGCGTGTGTCGGGTGCCCAGACTTTACCTGAACTGAACAAATCTGCAACCGCGTTGACTCGCACCATCTTATCGTTACCACGTGACGGGCTGAACTCTTGGACTGGAATGCCCAGCGCTCTAAGTTCTTGAATCAGTGGTGCACCGGCGGCTTTTTTCTCCACAATGAACGCGTCTGGTTCCCACTCTTTGTAGTTTTTGAGCGCGATGACCTTGAGTTCAGGGAAAGCCATCCTGTCTTTGAAAGCATCCAGCAAGATAAGCTGAGGCGTGTCGTTTTCTTCCTCATTGTAAAAGATCCCCCATGTTGTACAAGCTGAATAGTCGGAGTTGTTCTTGGTTTCAAACGCCGTATCCCAAGACTGGATGATGTATTCGCACTTTGGTGGGTCTTCCGGCTCCCAAATACGCCACATCTTACGGCTCACGATGGCCGAGTTCTCTGATGTGGGCTGCTGCATGTACTGCGCGTTCCAATACCGTGGGTCAATGCTGGCTTTCGTTGATTTAAGCGCTTCCAGCGACCACTGCTCTGGCCATAGAGACTTCTCGTCTTCTTCGTCCTCGTTCAAAATGGCTGGCAACTCCACGATTTCCCATGGAACCGCCTCGGGGTTCTTGGTTTGGTAGTCAATCAGGCGCCCAGTCAGGTCTAGGAGCGACCAACGGGTCATCACAATGATAATCCCACCACCCGGCATCAAACGCTGCAGTGGGCCCGTCTGGAACCAAGACCAAGCTGTATCAAACGCAAGTCTACTGTTGGACTTTACGTCCTGTTCCGAGTGAGGATCGTCAATAACGAACAGATCAGCACCACGACCAGCAAGAGCGCCCCCGACACCAGCAGCATAGTACTGACCGCCAGCGCTTGTAGACCACTTACCGGCAGCTTTTTGATCGTCTGCCACCATAGTGTTGGGGAAAACTTCTCTGTATTCATCTGAATCGATCAAGTTACGTATGCGCCGCCCAAAATCTTCAGACAGACCCGCAGTGTGCGTGCCCATGATGATCTTTTTCTCAGGGTATTTACCTAGAAAGTACGCAGGAAACAGGTAAGACGAGAACTCAGACTTACCCATACGAGGCGCAATGTTAATAATCACGCGTTTTTTCCTGCCCTCAACCACATCTGTAAATATTTTAGCCAGCTTCCTGTGGTGGGGGCCAATTTTAAAGCCCGGATACACCGCAGTGGCAAACCCCAGCATGTTTGTTTTAGCCGCCTGTAGTTTGGCGCGGGACTCACGCAAGTCTAAATCTTCAAAAAGCTCCAATTTATCCTGTTTAGACAAGTGCGGCAACGCCTTGGCCATAGCTTCTAGCTCAAGTCTGCTTAAAGTTGTGAAGTTCTCAGGCTTCATCTTTGTCTTCTGTCACATCAACAACGTCGATCACACCCATGAACCTGTTGAGTTTCTCTTTAATGCGCATCTCAAGCTCAACGTCTGACATCTGGGTCTTCTTCACCTCAATCCGCTCAGTAAACAGCGCCACTTCGGTGACCTTGCCGAGCATATCAAGTGCTTTCAGGCGTATACGGGCGTCGGGGTGCTTGACTTCTTCTAAAATTTGTGCTACTGCATAGCCCCTGAGTTCCTTGGCCTGCTCGACAAACGCCCAATCGTATGCTGTCAGCATCCCAACTAAATGCTGCACTGCCGCAGGGGTTTTTAAATTAGCTAGCGCTTGTTGCGTATTACCAACAGGTTGACCTGACACGAGGCTTGCAAAAGATTTACGAGCAGATTCTTGTTCTGCCTTGGACTCAATCTCGTCATCGTCCAGTTCCAAGTCTTTGAGCCACTGAGCCGTCTTAACTTTGGCGTCAATGGTCGTAGTTGGATCTGCCTTTTCAAAAGACAGCACTTCCGCAGTGGCGTCTACCACCTCTGGATGAAACTCGCCGTTAATTAAATGTTCTAGCATTGCGTAGGGTTAGTGCTGGCGTCGCACTTGTGGCCTCGTTGGTGTTAGTGTACACTTATTTCCGGTGATGGCGCAAGTCATTGCTTCTCCTTGATGGTTGTTGAGTTGCCATCTTCGCCCCGAGTCGCAAGGTTCGGGGCTTTTTTTATACTGTAGTGTCCAACGTTTGACATTGATCCTTGGGAATTTTTTAAAATTTTTAGGGGGTGGGGGATCGTAATGTGGGTATTTGGATCCTGTTTTTTGAAAATTTGATTTGCGGCTATGGAACAGTGTTTATGTCCTATCCATCGGCATGCCCCAAAACGGGGTGGTGGGGGTAGGGTGGGGTCAACGCCACAGCCAACTCTGCAGACTTTAGGCAAGTTTATTTTCCCCCATACTTTGTAAACTAGAGTTGTCAATGAGGGAGATCGCCCTCGGAGACACATCAACCAATCGGGGACAAGTCCCCAATCAAACTCAAGGAGAGTTATCATGGCAGTATCAACTAGAAGTCAAGTCGTCGCAATCAAAACAGAGAGTGACGCATCAGCGAAAGCCGAGATTGCCCGTGTTGCGCTTAAGAAGCAATATGGTCGCAAGTCACACGATAGTGTGCGAGCATTGTTGTTGCCCGTGTTCGCTAGCGTGTGGTCGATCGAGCTTGTGACGGGCGAAGGCTCAGGCTCAGGCAAGCAAGTGCTCGACTCAAGTGCAAGCGGATACGAAACGTGTCGCAAGGCACTCAGTCGCACAGTCACATTCATCTGTGGTGCTCGTGAGAGTAACGCCGTTGAAGTTCCACCTAAGCTGGTCAAGAAGCTCACAAGCGAGATTATTGGCGCAGGCTTAACACAGAAGCAGTTCAATGCGTTGCTCGCACAACTGCGTGATTCTATTTCGTTTCAATAATCTCATTCGGGGACTTGTCCCCGATCTCCCAGAACACCGCAAGGGCTTGGCTCGTGCGGTGTTTCTTTTTATGTCCAATCCATTTCACTCAATAATCTCAAGGAGTTCATCATGAGCAAACAACACCTTAATCTCATCAAGCAGATCATGTTCCACGCATATCGTGAGGCGTGCCGTAACAACCGCCCCATGTCAATAATCATTCGCTAAGAGGAAACTCTGTAAGCACAGCGTGCTGTGCTTACGGGGCGATCCTGCCCACACAACAACTCTCAAGGAGTCAATCATGAAACCCACAGCAGTCATATCACACATCGTGTGTTCACTCACACTTGTCACCTCCATCGTCGTAGGCTTTAACGGCATGAACGAGTACGGCGTTGCCCCATTGTGGGCATTGCTCACGCTTGGCGGTTCGTTCTTGCTCGGCTTTCAACTCATGCTCATCATCACAGGAGAATAACCATGCGTAATCTAATCCAGCCAATCATCAAGGAGATAGGCACAATCACACGAGGTGGCATCGACTACCACTATCAAACCATCAGCTACGGATCACAGCACCACATCCACGTATTCCGTAAGCGTGCACCCGAGAAGCGTGGCGTTGTATTCGAGTCACGCAAAGCCTTCGAAGAATGGAGTCGAGGCATGAGGCAGCTTACTTTGAACCTTTAGTCGGGGACTCAGTCCCCGATCTTCAATTATCTGAGATTATTGAAGACCACAGGTGCTGTAAAATACCGATGGCGGAGATTAAAGAACTTTGCCACTTGTTGCGCCACCTGCAACACCGCATGAACACTAGCGTTCCCGCAAAATCTGGCACTCTATCTATCTTTTTATAAATATATATATATATAGAAGAGTATCTGGGGGGGTGTGTGTATTTTTCTGAACGTGCCATTTTTTTATTTGGCTGGCGTTACCCTTTTGGAAATTACATAGATACACTGCCACATTTCGCTGTATACTAGCATTCGTGCGGTGTTCCGCTTGGCGCATCACATGGCAAAACTATTTAATCACTCCTTTTTTAACATTTCACACATACGAGGTTCAATAATCTCATGCTCAACACATACATTAAACTCAAACCCAACGATCTTCACCAAAGATTATTGAAGGAACGCATACACCCAGCGGAAATGGATGCAATTAAAACAGCCGTCGCAGAGGCGAAGGAAGCACAGCGTGTCGACAAGATCACGAGGTCTCAGAGAAAAAACGAATGGGACAAGGTGCTCAAACCCCTGCGGTACGAGCTCAATAATGCCAAGGTTGGGCGTGCATACGATCTTGACGATGAGTCACGAGTCGAGGCGTTCGATGCGTACATCTTGGTGATGGAGACATTATTGAGTAGGTTCGCTCAGCCCCTTGCCTCACTCGATGCAACGCCCATACAACTCGCCTTAGAAAAATCCCTGCCCAACAACGGCGAGCATTGGACAGACTGGGTGCCTGACAAGATAAAGATACGCATTGCTTTAGCGTTCGAGGCGCTACCGCACAAGACACGGGCTAAGCGCAAAGTCCCATTCCAACGCCTGACAACGCCTGAGCAGAACGCAAAGGCACGGGACAAGCTGCTTGCCCGCACACGCAAAGAGATAGAGACGCTTGAACGCAAGCAGGAGATGAACCCAACTGAGGTTGGGCAGGCAACGCTCTCGCGTATGCGTGAAGCTCTGAAAGTAATCAATCGACTGACTGACACTGAGCACATACCTGCGACGTGGAGTGGCGTCTTGTGACGACGAGTTTCATCTTTTTTGTGGGATTCCCTGTGGGATTCCCTCTCAGTCGGGGACGCTGTCCCCGATCTAGTTTCCCCCGTGAATGGCGCTTGGGCAATGCCGTTCACCATCCCGCTACTGCCTAATCAAGGAGAAATCAAAATGAAAAGAGAACCACACAGCAAATTTACGCACGCCATCGTGGAGGTCAAGCTGACTGTCACATGGAACGACGGCATCGTTGAGGACTTAACGCCTCACCTACCGCCTGAACTGCAAGCCAACATCGAGGAATACCTCGTTGAGATGGATGACCTGCGTACGCAGAACCCTGCCAACTATTTTTTATAAGGAGAAACAAAATGAAATTATCAGTAACCATGCTTGACAACGAGGTCAAGAGTGCCGTCATCAATGTCGGCAAAGACAATGGCTACATCGAGGCGTTCATTGATGAGACGTACACAAACCCCGAGATACACATATATGTGTACAACAACCATGGTGATGTGATCACTCGTGACGTGATACCTCTAGCTTTTCTGACCGCAAAGAGAGCATCGGGAGGTTGCACTACGCCTAAGTTCGAGCCTGCACAGGAACACTACGAAGGAGAAAGCAAATGAGTGAGACAGTAAACATTTTCGGCAAGTCATACGCCGTGTATGAACCAGAGGTGGACATAACTGGCAAGTGGAATCTACGCAGAGTAGACAAGACACGCACCGATGGTGTGTGGGAAATCATGGAGGTGTACTACGACAGTAAGGATCAGCCCGTTGGGGCGTGTGCGTTTTCTGTATCTCAAACGGAGAGCGCTAACTTCACGAGTCTGATAGGGATGCTTCAGTCAGCGCAAGCCAAGCCTGTACTGAAGATGGCGAAAGATGGCAAGTTTATTAACTAAGGAGAGTGAACATGGGATTAGACATCAACATACTAAGCGTGCCTCGTGCCGTTACTACAAAGCCAGTCGATGCATACATCGGCTCACGCTATGACGCAAACCCAAGATGGAAGCAAGTCCTTTGGTGGCGTAATGACTGGGACTTGCATGAAGTACTTATTGGGCTGTATCGCAAACGAGGAGGCATACAAGACGAGTTTAACAACGTGACTGTGCGCTTGTACAAGAGTGACCTACGCTTGTTTGATGCATCCCTCACAGCACCGATTCTCGAACACATGAAAAAGGGGCGAGTCGTGTACGCCGAATCTAGTTTTTAACCAAGGAGAAAATAATGAAAGCTAAACGCAAGACCAACATCCAGTTGGTCACCGATCTCATGACGCATTCACAACAAGGTGTGCTAATGCAGGCATTCATCATCGAGGCTATCGCTAAGTACGCAGAACAAACTAAGGTGTCACCGCCTTGGTCAAAGGACAACACATTCATAAGCGAGGAATCGTGGCGTGCGTGTGCTGATGAGGTAGTAGAAGCAGTCAACAACAGGAGTAAATGAAATGGCAACAGCTAAGTTAATTTGTATTGAAGGATATTGGAACGATGACAACAAACCATTTGAGCATCGTTGTTTAGTCATGCCTGCGGAGTTGTCCGACTCTATGCGTGACTCTGTTCTTGACAGCCTGCTTGATCGGAACAACCTGTTCTACATCTTCGAGTCAGGTGAACGAATCATGGGCAAACATCGTGAATTCACTGTCACATTCATCAACCCAATCAGAGAAATGGAGGTGCCTGCGGTCTGTTGAGATCGTGTGTTAGTTAATCGGGGACGCTGTCCCCGATGTGTTTGTATTTCAACTTTATAAATCAAGGAGAAACATATGTTTCAAATAAATAGATTCGTGATGGAAGACATCGTCGACTCGCTCAGTCAGATTATCTATATCGTATCCCTTCGTGGTCGGTATATGGTCTACAACGCCAGTCGCAGGCGTCTAGTTGTGTCAGATGCACAGCGTTTCAACGGATCGGCAATCACTGAGCTGATTACCACCCCGATGCTAGCTGTCTGGACTCGCACCTCACGCTATCGTGTCAACCCTGATGCTGCCATTGCACCATGCGCTATCACCTACAGTCAAGCTGTTGCTGAGAGCCGTGATCGCTACGACATGCACATGATGATGCGTGGCTTGTTGACGCCACAGTCAATGACTGATGTGCCTCGTTCTATTCGCAACATGTTGGCTGTTCGTATTGATACTGTGGTCGAGGCTTACTCACGTAGGCATGACCCCTCGGTATCGTCTGGCTCTAGCCCACACGCTGTGTTCAAAGGCGGGTACTACTACGGCGAGACAACGTTCAACCAAGTGCGTAACTCGTTCAGGGCTTTTGGTCATCTCGTTGCACGTGCTAAGGCAGGCGATGAGTCCATCAGCAATGAGGAGATACGTTCTAGGTTCTTTGCGTTGGACAGCCGTTACTCAGACATGACGGAGCCAATGAGAAGTGCGTTCGATGTAATCACTGACATGGGCGACATGGGCATTGTGCTTTGCGACTGCGGTCACTACGAGGATGAGATCAACACACACGAGGTGCGTAACGATACGTGGTGTGACTCGTGCTTCAGTGACGATGCGGTGTACTGTGAGGACATTGGGGAGTACTGGCCTCGTGATGATGCGTACTACTCGGAGACTCGTGATGCGTACTATACGTATGATCGTGACAGCGAGGGCGACGATGACGACGATGATGACAGAGAGGATCGTAACCAGCCGATCATGTCGTACTCTACCAACGTGCTTCATGTCCTTGGCAACGTGTCTAGCATTGTGTCGTCTCACTTCGGTGAGTTCACGATGGGCATCGAGCTTGAGATGACGTCTGGCGATCACAACACCAACGAGTCCGCTGAGCTTGTGCGTAGCCGTTTAGGTTCCGACTACTGCATCATCAAGAGTGACGGCTCGCTTCCGCACAATGGCTTCGAGGTTGTGACTTCACCGCAAGGCTTGTCTGTTCACATCGACAAGTTCAAGACGTGGGAGATCGACCCCGCCTATCGTGCATGGAACACGGGCAAGTGCGGTATGCATGTCCATATCGACTCTCGTGCCTTCACGCAGTTGACTGTTGGCAAGTTCCTCATGTTCATCAACAGCAGTGGCAACGTCGACTTCATTCGTAAGATTGCAGGTCGTCATCCATCTGTCGATGACCAAGCACGTAGCTACTGTGCAGCAGAGCATCAGTCCACCCTTACCAACCCCAAGAAGGCTGTCAAGGGTAAGTCTGGTGAGCGCTATCGCATGGTCAACATGATGAACCTTGGCAGTCGTGAGGCTAAGCGTCTTGGTCTTAGCATGGACAACAGCTACAACGGCAAGTACAACACTGTCGAGCTACGCATCTTCCGTGCTTCGCTCAAGAAGGAACGTCTGCTTGCACAGATCGAGTTCACTCATGCGTCTGTCATGTTCTGCCGTGTCGCATCGTGGCGTGATCTCAATGGCACATCGTTCGTCAAGTGGCTCAAGACTGTAGCGGGTCAGTACCCTGCGCTAGTCAAGTGGTACGGCGTGCGCAATGTACACACATCTGTGCCTACTGTTACTGCGCCAGCGCAGGACACTTGCTCTGATGCTGTGCCCCCTCCCCCTGCCGTAGCGTCTCGCTATGCCCACGGGCATGACCATCGCTATATGTCTGAGATACCTTATGACGATGGCGATGGTATGCGTGGCTACGCTAACCGATACGGGCTGTACTTCACCTTCTTCAGAGCACTCGGCTTGGAGTTGGCGGTGTTCCCGTACGGGGGCAACGATGAGCACATCAGCGATGTTGATGTGATCTATGTGCGTGACAACGATATGTGGCGTCTTCAAGAGGACAGCTTCAACGAACGGATTATGGGTCACAACCCTGTGCCTGCCAACTCAGTCACTGAGTAATCATCAACAACCAAACGGGGACGCTGTCCCCGATCTTTTTATATTAAGGAGTTTCATTATGTGTTTAATTATTACTGGCAAGTCTTCACAAGTTCGTTCAACTCTGCTCGATACACACGGGCTACTGAGCGATATCTTTACCTCCAATCCTGACGGCATCGGCTTTATGTACGGCACTGCCAAGGGACTGAAGGTTACCAAGACTTTGCCCAAGAATCTTGGCGATGCCAATGCATTCATTCAGCGCTTGCCACAAGACGATCGTGAGATTGCCATTCACTTCCGCTGGACTACGCACGGCAAGACCGACATGCTCAACTGCCATCCCTATGATGTGATTCCTGGCTTCATCGCCATGATGCACAACGGCGTACTGCATACAGGCAATGCTGCTGACAAGAACAAGTCGGACACATGGCACTTTATCAATGACTACTTGCACAGCGCTGTGTCTGCGTCACCTGACCTTGTGTATGACGCAGGCTTCGTGGCTATGATGGAGGAGTTCATCGGCAACAATCGCTTCGTGTTCATGAATGGCGAGGGTCGTATGCAGCACGTCAACTTCGATCAGGGTATCGAGCACGACGATATGTGGTTCAGCAATACGTACGCTTGGACTCCATCACGCCTGATCCCTAGCTACAAGAGTGCGACACTCAAGTCATACAAGTATGCCAGTTCATATGGTAGCTACATGGATGACGAGTACGACGAGATGTACGACTACAACGCAAGCTTCGGCATCCATCCACGCAGTGTCAGCGCACACAGCGCCAACTACGACGAGAAAGCGTTTGACTTTCCCGATGACGAGACTGGCTTTATGCGCCCTGAGCTTGATGATCTTAACGATGCTCTTGTTCAATGCGACATAGAGACTATGGAGATCTGGCTCAGTGAGATGCCTGCGTACACCATCACTACGCTACTGCACGCCTTCGAGGCTTCGCCTCTGACCTACACACATCGTGCGGATCTGTGCGTGCCCGATCAGCTTATCTACGATATGTTGATCGACGGTGATGCGTCTGGTGTTATCAGCGCAGCTACCAAGTCATACCATGCTGCGACCAGCATTGCCGAGGTCATCTGCTACTACCTGCAATGGGATGTACGCAAGCCTGTGTCGTTCAAGCCAGTACTGCCTGCACTGCTGACTTGATGTGTAGCGGGGGCTAACAACCCCCGCATTTTTAAACCAAAGGAGAAATGAAATGAGATACAGAGTACAAGTAGTTATGTCCTACTGGCAGACAGTAGAGATCGAAGCCGACAGCCGTGCCGATGCTGAAACACAAGCGCTGTATGCGTTTGACATTACCAAAGCCCGCATGGGGGATGGTGAGGTATACGACACCGAGTTGATTAAGAACGCGCTGTACGTAGTCAGAAACCACAACCACACAGTACTTGGTGTGTTTGATAACGAGCATGACGCTGAGAAAGATGCCAAAGAGTATCGAGACCAAACAGGCAATCCCGCCTATGTAGATAAGGAGCACGAAGATGATGACACCATGGGAAAAGTTTGAAAGAGTAGTACTTTTGTTATTGGTAATTGTACTTATAGGGGATCTTTTATACTGGATACCCTATTGACAACTGTCTACTCTTGGACAATATAATACTCACTCAAGGAGAAAATAATGAACAACCCACCTTACGATACGGGCAAGGTCAAGATTGGCTTGCTCTATACCCAACCTCCCCCTGAATCTACGCCTGAGTCCGAATGGATACAGGGCGTTCTGCTTGGCGACAAGCAAGGGATGGATGCCCTCACGCTCACAACAATACAGTCCCTCGGGATTATTGCTTTTATCTTCATCGTCATGCTACTAACTGGAGGAATCTCAAATGCCTGACATTCAAACTGCTTTCAAACAAGCTTTAAGTAAGACCTTAGCTGACTGGGACGACGATGGGGAGACCCCCTCTGTTCAACCAGTGTCAGCTTCTTTTTCGCAACCAACCCAACCAACCAAGGAAATTCCCGTGAAGAAAACCTTCAACGTAACCAACAACATTTCTCGCGTAACTTTTGACTACATCCGAGACAACCCCGGCTCCACGCGTAAGGAGATCATCCAAGCTCTCGAGCATCAAGGCTTTGCAGGCGGGTCAACATCAAGTCTGATCGCACAGATGAGACGCAACAACATGATTCATGAAACCAATAACGCATACTACGCAGACATACCCGAGTACCGCCCAATCAAATCACTCAAGGCACTTAAGAAGATGGATGCGCCCATAGCGCCACCCAAGCGCAAGTACGAGAAGAGAGCCGTGACAGGTATCGGTGCGCTGTTGCAGGCTAAACTAGATAGCACCCCCACGCCCGTTGTTTCTGAGCACATAACGCCGAAGCAGAAAAGCTTCCTCACCACGCTTGTACGCACTAAATCGCCCGAAGATATTTTGAAGGACATGACTGTGTATCAGGCGCATGACTTGTACCGCCACCTTAAAGAAATGTTTGGAGGTTGACATGACTGATGAAGAAAAGAAACGCATGGAGTATCTCGAGCGTGTTGAGAAGACGGCTAGAGCCGCTTTCAGCGCCTTTAATGAGTCCCACGACTATGACGTATGGGATGCCGCACTTGATAGGCTTGAAGCCGTGCTGAAGGAGAAGCCATGAAAGGGCAAGGACAAAGAAGCTTTGTTGCTGAAAACCTACTTGGTTACACGGCTACAAGAGATTTAAACAGGTATCGTTTAAGCCGAAAGAAGTTGTGCTGGAAGTGCCAGAAAGATAAGCCTCAAAGCGGTGGTTCTGCACAAACACTAGACGGCTTTGGCGGTAGTGTGCACAAGTTTATTTGTAGAGATTGTTTAGATGCTAAAGAAAGGAGTATGAAACGTGAAGAGTAATCACAACGTCATTCGTGAGCTACTCAAAAGACACCCCGAGGGTTTGAAGTCACGCGAGATAGTTGAGATAACTGGCATAGATAAACGCGTTGTCAACAAAGCATTGGAGAGTGTCTTTGGTGTGTACATCGATCGGTGGGAGAAGTCTGTCTTTCGCAACACATTGTCGGCAGTATGGGTCGTCGTTGACGTGCCTGAAAACTGCCCTAAACCAGAAAACACAGGAAGGAGATCGCGTGAAAAGATATGCAACCCTGATGACGCTATATTTTTAAACAGAAGGAGAGAGATCAATGACTAGCGCTAATCAAATACAGGTAGCGGGTACTCACTACAAGACCAAAGCCATACAGCCGTGGGACTACATTGTTGCAAACAACATCGGCTACTTGGAAGGAAATGTAATAAAGTATGTGTCTCGTTGGAAAGACAAGGGCGGTGTTGATGACTTGCGAAAGGCTCAGCACTACCTGACCAAGCTAATAGAAACACAGGTGAAGTAATGGCTGCAACCCCCGAATCCAAAGTCAAGAAGCGCGTGCGTGAGATGCTAGATACGCTTGGTATATACCACTTCATGCCACCAGCCAATGGCTTTGGTCGGGCGGGTATTCCGGACATCATCGCCTGCATGGACGGACACTTCATAGCGATCGAGTGCAAGGCAGGCAAGGGCACAACCACGGCTCTGCAAGACCGCGAACTCGAGCGCATACAAAACGCAGGCGGCACAACTTACATAGCAAGAGAGACCAACATAGATGAACTACAACACCTACTCAGGGAGAAAAGAAGTGGCTTATGAAGGCATGATGACCCAAGCAGAACTGGAGCGCCGTGTCCAAGCCATGTCAGACGAAGAGCAAGAGCATTTCAAACTGCTCATACACAAACTCGTGATGTGCTACGGGGACGGCAACGCGCAGGGCGTGGTCATAGTGGGCAGAGCAGAAGACCAACTGGCAGGAGTCGTTACCCTTAACTGTAACGAGATGGAGGCGTCGCAACTCATGTTGGCGGCAAACGATTTTTTCGGCTTTCTAAACACCCTAGGCGCACCGCCCAAGGAAAACTTTAACTAAGGAGAAACTATGATTATCAAACGTGCTATTGCTGTAGAGAGCTTGACCAAGGTCTGTGAAGAGAGCTTGAACCTCATCAAGCAACTAATTGATGCTGACAACGAGGTGTATGCCAAAGGATACGAGGATGGCGTGACGGCTCAGGCTGAAGTTCAAAAGACTTTACGCCCTTGGGTTGGGCTGACGGATGAGGAAATATTGTCCGAGGCAAAACGATTTGCTTTGGGTCTTTCGTTTCCGTTTAATGGAATCACAACACCAGAAATGTTTGCCCGAACCATTGAAGCCAAACTCAAGGAGAAGAACAGTTGACCGCACCCTATAAACAGATCATCACGATCGACTTCGAAACCTACTGGGACACCAAGTCAGGTTACACACTGAGCAAGATGACAACCGAGGAGTACATACGTGACCCAAGATTCAAAGCCTTTGGAGCCTGCATCCACGAGTACGGATCAGACAAGCCAACCCAGTGGTACAGAGGAGATGAGCTCCCGCGCATTTTGGGGTGTTACGACCCTGTTTCTACTGCTGTTCTGGCTCATAACGCTCAGTTCGATGTGGCTATTTTGGAATGGGCGTATGACTGGCACCCATGCTTTATTTTTGATTCTCTGTCTATGGCTCGCGCCCTTCGTGGCGTGGAGGTGGGTAATTCGCTAATGAAGCTGGCGCAGGACTTCGGTCTGCCCCCTAAAGGTAGCGCCGTGTACAGCACCAATGGAATAGAGGATATAGATGAGGTGATGGAGTCTGAGCTTGCTGAATACTGCAAACACGACGTGTGGTTGTGCGAGCAGATCTTTACCCGCCTAGCCGTCGGGTATCCCCCCAAAGAACTACGGCTCATCGACATGACGCTGAAGATGTACACACGCGCTGTGTTGCAGCTTGACCCCAACATGCTGACCGACGCCATACTAGAGGAGAAAGAAACCCGTGAAGCCCTATTACACAAACTCGGCGTGGTGGAAACTGCACTGGCGTCGAACCCGCAGTTTGCTGCACTACTTACGCAACTCAACGTGGTTCCGCCAACCAAGACAAGTAAGACGACAGGCAAAGAGACACTTGCCCTCGCTAAGAACGATGCCCTATTTCAAGCGCTACTCAACGGTGAACGTGAGGACGTTGCCCTTCTATGTGAAGCGCGTCTTCGGGTTAAATCGACCACTGAGAGAACCCGTGCGCAGCGATTCCTCGATATTAGCAAGCGTGGTACGCTTCCAGTCCCTCTGTCTTACTACGGCGCACAAACAGGAAGGTGGACAGCAAGCCGTGGCTCGGCCATCAACATGCAAAACCTCAAGCGAGGCTCGTTCCTTCGTAAAGCGATTATGGCTCCCGCTGGCCACCAACTCGTCGTCGGTGACTTATCGCAGATTGAGCCGCGAGTACTGGCGTGGTTATCAGATTACACAGACATGCTGGACATCTTCAGGAGTGGCGGTGACCCTTACGCCGCGTTCGGAGCGCAGATGTTCAACATATCCGGACTTAGTAAAGAGTCTCACCCTGACCTTCGGCAATCTGCGAAGAGCGCGTTGCTTGGCTGCGGATACGGTCTTGGCTGGGCGGCTTTTGCTTCTCAACTCCTCACAGGATTCCTCGGGGCGCCACCGCAACGCTATGACTTGGCCTTTGCAAAGAAGCTTGGTGTTACTCAACAGGCAGCGGAGAAATTCCTCGATTGGGAGGTCAACGTCGAGAAGCTCCAAGCCATACCGCACACCTGTACCACAAGAGAGCTAGTCATCCACTGCCTAGCGGCCAAGGCCATCATCGACAAGTACAGGGCGACAGCCACGCCCGTGGTGGACTTCTGGAACCTACAGACCGAGCTAATACACGAGTCTCTTTACAAGGGCAAGGAGTATAAGCACAAGTGTCTGACGTATCGTAAGGGGGAGATTGAGTTGCCATCAGGCATGAAACTGTTGTATCCGTACCTACAAATCAGGCGACACACAGACGAGAAAACAAAAAAAGAGCAGGTCGAGTGGACTTACGGCGAAAATCGTACTAAGATATACGCAGGGAAAATAACCAACAATGTCACGCAGGGCGTAGCGAGATGCGTAATGACAGATGGTATGGTACGTACTGCAAAGAGATACTTTGTAGCGGGAACAGTGCATGACGAGCAGATCGTTGTGGTTCCTGATGCAGAGGTACAGGACGCTAAGACTTGGGTCTTAGCGCAAATGACTATGGAGCCGCCCTACATGCCGGGCATTCCATTGGACGCTGACGGTGGCGCGCACCGTAGGTATGGGTTAGCAAAAAACTAGGAGAAGCAATATTGAAGTTACCAACAAAAATAAGAGTAGGTAGGCGGTGGTACTCAGTCGAAGTAGTCGAAGCTATGCTAGATAAATCTGTCATAGGGCGTGTTCATTACGATGACCGCCGTATTCAACTAGGTCGAACGAGTAACATCACGGGCAGGCAGTTCAAGCCCGAAGAAATCACCGATACGTTTTGGCACGAGGTAGTACACACAATTCTCAAAGACATGGGCGAGCACCGCCTTAACTCCAACGAAGCGTTTGTCACCAAGTTTGCCAACCGATTAACTGAAGCCATTAACACAGCGAAGTTCGAATGAAAAAACCAGCATGGTCACACAGCAGCCTCAAAGATTTTGAAGGTTGTCAGCGCCGATACCACGAAGTTAAAGTCTTAAAGAAGTACCCCTTCCAAGAGACCGATGCAACAAAGTACGGCAATCAGGTGCATAAGGCTATCGAAGACTACATCAGGGACAAGACGCCAATCCCTGCTGAGTATGCGCAGTTCCAGCCTGTAGTAGACGCCATGCTGAATAAACCCGGACGAGCGCTTGCTGAGTATGAGATGGCATTAACTGTAGACCTACAGCCTACGGGCTGGAAGTCTCCTGACGTTTGGGTTCGAGGCATTGCCGACATCCTGATCGTTGACGATGAGAACCTTACGGCGTGGGTGGGAGATTGGAAGACTGGCAACAACAAGTACCCAGACAGGGATCAGCTTGTATTGATGTCACTCATGGTCTTTGCGCACTTCCCTCACATCCGCAAGGTCAACTCAGCGTTGCTGTTCATTGTCAAAGATGATATGGTCAAGATGCAGATGCAACGCGACCAAGCCGAGCAGTTCTGGTGGAAGTATCGTGAGCGCACTGCACGTCTTGAAGCAAGCTTTGAGAACGATGTATGGAACCCAAATCAAACCCCACTATGCGGATGGTGTCAGGTCACCGGATGCGAGTTCAATCCTAAGCACTAGGAGGAAGCAATGACACAAGTAAACGGCAAGCGTGACTACAAACACGCATACAAACTACAAAAGAAAACAGGCGAGACAGCCGATCAAGTTGAAAGGCAACGCGCTCGTAGAGCCTACGACAAGAAAGGAATTGATCGCGCAGGCAAAGACATTGACCACATCAAACCGCTGCGTGCTGGCGGTAAATCAACCGCTGGCAATACACGCCTGCGTAACAAGAGCGCTAACCAAAGCGACAACGGAAAATAAAAGCTTGGAGAAGCAATGGAAATTATCGAAGACAAAGCAATAGTCTTACGCACAAGGAACCCGCACAAATATAAAGTCATACCGAAACACAAGATCGTCGAGCGCATGGATGGTGGCTACGACGTGGCGGTGTATTGGGGGCTTGATGAAGCGCGGGTGTTGCGTAACCTAGGTGTTAAAAACGTACCATCGCCTATCACTAGGCGCTACGACTGGCCGGGTCGCTACAAACCTATGGCTCACCAGATCGAGACAGCTTCGTTCCTTACGCTGTATCGCAGAGCATTCGTGTTCTCCGAACCCGGCACAGGCAAGACGCTATCCGCACTATGGGCGGCTGACTACTTGATGCGCTTGAAGAAAGTGCGTAGGGTTCTCATACTATGCCCCCTGTCCATCATGCACAGTGCGTGGATGGGGGACATCAACAACAGCATCATCCATCGCTCGGCAGTTATCGCGCACCACCCGCAAGCTAGTCGCCGTATCGAGATGATTCAGCACGACTACGAGATTGTGATTACAAACTACGAAGGTCTTAACTTGATCGCCAATGAAGTTGTTAATGATGGCCGCTTTGACCTTGTGATTGTGGACGAAGCTAACGCATACAAAACACCATCAACCAAACGCTGGAAGGCACTTAACTCTATTCTCACACCCAGCACGTACCTGTGGATGATGACGGGCACACCTGCCTCGCAGTCGCCTGTGGATGCATATGGTTTGGCTAGGTTGGTTAATCCTGATGGCGTGCCTCGCTTCTTAACCGCATGGCGAGATCAGGTGATGAACAAGATCACAACATTCAAATGGGCTCCCAAAGCTGACGCCAAGGATAAAGTGTATGAAGCGCTACAACCAGCGATACGCTTCACAAAAGAAGCGTGTTTAGATTTACCGCCCGTGGTTACCATGGTTCGCGAGGTGAAGTTAACGCCACAACAAGCCAAGTACTACAACCTTCTCAAAGAGCGCATGCTTGTGCAAGCGGCGGGGGAAACCATCACAGCGGTCAATGCCGCGGCTGGTGTATCCAAACTACTGCAGATCAGTTGTGGCGCGGCTTACACAGACGACAAAGAGGTCGTGGAATTTGATTCTGCGCCTAGGCTTGCGGTACTGGAGGAGATACTAGAAGAGACCGACCGCAAGGTCATCATCTTCGCTTTGTTCCGAAGCACCATCGACACAATCAGCACTTACCTCACCAAGAAGGGTGTTGTCAATGAGTGCATCCACGGAGACGTGACGCCAAGCAAACGTGGTCAAATCATCCACCGCTTTCAAACCGAAGCCGACCCTAGGATATTGGTGATGCAACCGCAAGCAACCGCGCATGGCATTACCTTGACAGCCGCTGATACAGTGGTGTTCTATGGGCCGTTGATGTCTGTTGAACAATACATTCAATGCTGTGCCCGCGCAGATCGCAAAGGGCAAACTTCCGACAAAGTTACTGTGATTCATATTCAAGGTAGCCCAATCGAGCAACGAATGTTTAAAGCTCTGGAAGGGAAAGTTAGTGATAACTCACTACTAACCCAGATGTTCGATACTGAAATTAAATCTTGAAAGGGGGTTGCAAGCGCTTAGAATTCATGTAAACTGTCCAACCTTAGACAAATAATCACACAGGAGAAGTAATGGAAGAAGAAACGATACCGTTAGATAAGCTGGTAAAAATTTACCGCAAGCTTCGCACGCGCATGACCGCGCTGACCCAAGAGTACGACACTCAAGCGGAAGTACTCAAGGCGCAACAGGAAGAGGTCAAGAACGCGATCAAGGAACAGATGAAGGCGATGGGCGTCACATCAGTTCGCACTACCGAGGGCACGGCAGTTATGTCCGTGAAGACTCGCTACTACACACAAGACTGGGATGAGTTTAAGAAGTTCGTACTTCAGCACGAAGCCGTCGAGCTTTTGGAGAAGCGCATTGCGCAATCCAACATGTCACAGTTCTTGGAAGAAAACCCCGGGGTCGCACCGCCCGGCTTGAACTCTACATCTGAGTTCGATATCTCTGTACGCAAACCAACTTAATGGAAATCAAATGAGCAATATTGCAATGTTCAACCCCTCAAACGTCCCTGCATTTGCTAAGAATGCAGTCCTGTCAGCAACCACGTTAGCCTTGGCTGGTGGTGCAAGTTCCGGCGGAGGCATGAAACGCGTCTCTATCAAGGGCGGTGTGTTCAGACTCTTGTCTAACGGCAAAGAGATCGCATCGATTGATGAGCGTCACTTGGACGTGATCGTGGTCAAAGCTGCCCCCAAGGTCAGCCGTATTTTTTACGCCGGTAGCTACGACAAAGACGCGGCTGCAGCCGCTCCTGACTGCACATCTGCTGATGGTGAGAAGCCTGACGCAAACGTGAAGAACAAACAAGCATCAAGCTGTTCTACATGCCCACAGAACATCGCTGGGTCTGGTAATGGTCAAAGCCGTGCATGCCGATACCAACAGCGCTTGGCTGTTGTGTTGGCTAACAATCCTGAAGGCGACGTGTTGCAAGTGACTCTGCCTGCGACATCTATCTTCGGCAAGGAAGACGGCGAGAAGCGCCCACTGCAAGCATACGCTCGCTACATGGCCGCGCAGACACCACCTGTTAACTTGGACGCCATCGTCACACGCATGAAGTTTGATACACAAGCTGAGTCTCCAAAGATTGTGTTTGCCCCTGTGCGTTGGTTGACTGATGATGAGTACGAGACTGCGCAGAACCAAGCCAACTCCAAGGATGCAGAGAAGGCCGTAGCCGTTACCCCTGCCTATGCTGATGGCGTTGCCTCACCCGCACCGCTTGCCTTGTCTGGCAAAGCGCCTAGCGCCAAGACCCTTGGCGATCTGTTTGACGAAGACGACACCGAAGCGCTTGCCGCAGCTAAGGCAACGAAGCCAAAAGCCAAGGCCAAAGCGGCACCTGAAGTTGAAAGCACTGAAGAGCCTGAAGTGCGTAAAGCCCCGCCCAAGGTTGAATCCGTTCCAGCTAAGAAGGGCAAGCTGGCCGACATCGTTGCTGATTGGGACGATGAGTAAGCACACAGGGGGCTTCGGCCCCCTCTAAAAACATGGCCTATTCACAAAAAATCATTGACGAAGTAGCAAAGACGCCGAAGTCGCTGGGCAACCAGCTTGGGCGTTGGGCGATCCATCTTGACTTTCCGGTCACGAAGATTGCCTATGCGCTGGGCGTCTCTCGACAGACTGTATACAACTGGTTTACAGGCACGGAAGTGTTTGTGGCCTATCGTGACCGCGTCGAATTCTTAACTCACATAATGAAGACCTCTCACTCAGCAGACGAGGCATGGAGAAAAATATGTACGGAATACAACCTAGATCCCTCACCACGCAAGAGCTAGTTCGCTTTGCCGAAGACTTGGTGCACACCAAAGATGGTCTGCCAAGGAATTGGCAGATGGAACTTCTAAGCCGCCTTGCTGGTTACCCCGTCATGGAGCGCCCAACGACTAAAGATTCGCGTCAACTCGAACTCTTCTGACCGCAAGGACTCTAATGACTCCGCTTGAGTTTTTAGCGGTTGTTCTGCCGCCGCCCGAATTTGGTCGGTATTGCGTGGCAGAGCTAACAAGAAAAGAGCACGTCTTTACGGCGGCTCTTGACAGTACACCCGCGCACATCAAACGTTGGCATGACAGCAAGCTGGACGTTTACTTTGCTTTGTCTACCTTTGGCGAAGAAGATAACCGGCAAGCTGCCAACGCTCGGTACGTTAAATCCCTGTTTATCGACATGGATGGCTACGCATCGAAGAAGGACGCGGCACAAGCGCTCAGTGCGTTTCTAAGTAAGACAGGCATGGATGCCCTAGGCACTCCGTATATTGTGGGTTCTGGTGGCGGTTTGCACTGCTACTGGCCACTGCTGGAGGCCGTGCCTGTCGATTCTTGGAAGCCCGTGGCTGAGAACTTTAAACGCCTGTGCAAACAGGAATCTTTGGCTATCGACATGACTGTGACGGCTGACGCCGCCCGCGTCTTGCGTGTGCCCGAGACTACAAACTTCAAGAAGAAGTACGCAACGCCGCGCCCCGTGCGCATACTATCTGAGGGCGATGTGTTCAGCTTCGAGGGGTTGGCTTCCCTTATCAGGGAAAAGCTAGCAGGCTCGGTCTACGAGGCGCAACCCATGCCGAAACTAGACTTGGCCGGCACCCGTCCGTCTGCTGCCCCTTCAGCGACAAGTGTCAAGCTCTTTGAGAACAGCGTAACCAAGTTCAAACCAATTTGGCTGGCTACGCAGAACGATCGTGGGTGTGGCCAGTTGGCCAACTACGTTGAACACGCAACAGAAGAGGGCATGGAGCCGATCTGGCGTGGCTTGTTGTCATGGGCTAAGGTCTGTGAGGACGGCAACAAAGCTGCAGTATGGCTAAGCAAGATGCATCCGTATGAGCCTGAGCGCATGAACCAAAAGCTTCAGAGCATCAAAGGCCCATACCCTTGCATCAAGATGGACTCCGAGAACCCCGGTATATGCCCATCATGTACACACTGGGGCAAGATAACCAACCCACTGATCTTAGGTCGTGAGTTGGCAGTCGAGGTCGAGGAGAAAGAGATTGAGGTAAAGCTCTCTAGTGACAGCACTGTCACTGCGACTGAAACCATCAAAGTCATGCGCCCAACACCACCACGCGGGTACTCCTACGGAGCCAACGGCGGTACGTTCATGGAGCGCACAGTAGAAGATGACGAGGGCGTTAAGTCCAAGAAGCAAGTCATGCTACTACCCTACGAACTGTTTGTTGTTGACATCCTCAACAGCAACGGGGATCACACAGTACACCTGATAGCTCTCAAGCCTGATGGTGCGGTGAACATAACTATGGCGCAGAAAGCCGTGGTTAGTAAAGACGAGACTGTTAAGGCTCTAGCCAACCAAAACGTGGTTGCCGCTTTCGGCCATAACAATGACAAAAACCTATTTGAATATGTGAGGGCATGTGTGGAAGAAGCTAGTACAAGCAGACCTGCTATAAAGGTTCCTGACAGCTACGGCTGGCAGGCAGACAACACGTACGTCTATGCAGGACGTATCTTCAGTAAGGGTAAACCACCAGTCAAGGTGCCGATGCCGGGTCTGGAGAACATCACAGTAAACACCGAACCCAAGGGAACCATTGAGGCTTGGCGCGACTTCATCAACATGTTGATCGCCAAGAAGATGTGGGGGCACTTAGCCGTAATCCTTGCCGGTGCTGGCGCACCATTCATGCGCTTTACAGGCATCTATGGTATGACATACCACTGCGCTAGTACCGAGTCTGGTACGGGCAAGACCCTGTCGCTAGAAGCTGCTGCTTCAGTATGGGGTCACCCGACGCACTATCGTACAGGTAAGAGCACTTCGCCTGTGGCTATGCAACAACGTCTAGGCTTACTCAACAGCCATCCGCTTATCACGGATGAGATCACCGCCAAGAACCGAGCCGCCCCTGAGTGGTTGCCTGAGTTCCTGTTGGATATGACCGAAGGCCGTGGCAAGGAGCGTATGGAGTCTGGCTCCAACAAGGAACGCCTGAACCTCTCAACATGGATGACTGTGTGCCTGATGTCATCTAACACGCACGTTGTGGACTACCTGACAGGTGGGCGTGACCACTCATCAGAAGGCGAGCTTCGCCGACTGCTTGAGTTTACGTTCGAGGAAGCGCTGACATGGGAGCCTCACGAGATTGAGATCATCAAGTCTTTGCAGTCCAACTACGGTGTGGCTGGCTACAAGCTAGTCGAGTACATGGTTGAGCATGCGGATGAGTTCCCCACATCTGTGCGTGAGGCAGTAGCCGCCATGTACACAGAGTTCAACGCAACCAACGATGAGCGTTTCTGGATGGCCGGTATTGGAACCGCAGTCCATGCGCGTAATGCTTTCAAAGCGGCAGGCATTGTGGATATCCCACTGCGCCCCGTGCTGAACGCGTTTAAGAAGGTCGTGACGGCCATGCGCTCTAGCATGAAGCACAGCTTGCGCACCGCAGAGGATGTACTGAACGCTTACACTCGTGAGAGCTACGGCAGTTTCGTGGTGCTCAAGCCTAGCGGTGGTGGGCTGATGGCTGAACTTGGTAGTGGTCAGGTCATTGACCAGACGATTACACGCAACAAGATTCTTGGGCGTGTAGAGCATGGCATAACGCCCGGCTACATCGACTACTTCATTGAGGAAACCCTGCTCAAGTCCTAT
>Ga0247834_1002620_pt1 | contig 26551 bp, 23 predicted proteins | sample LaCruzMarch2015__8_FD_187118 | JGI IMG/M metagenome (GOLD analysis project Ga0247834, IMG submission 187118) | Freshwater microbial communities from meromictic Lake La Cruz, Castile-La Mancha, Spain - LaCruzMarch2015_12m | ecosystem: Environmental > Aquatic > Freshwater > Lake | place: Spain...
ATCGACGGCTACTACAACACCCACCGTCGCCACTCCTCCCTCAACTACCTTTCACCAACAGCCTTCGAGGCTCAATTAGCACTCGAAGCTTAACTAAATTTTGGTCCAGAAATAGCTAGCACCTCATTCGTCCGTGTGCGCTAATGCCGAACTTTTTCCAATCCCACCTGCATCTTGGATCAGCTTCGTCTCGATAAAAACTGTTTAACGCTGGTTCGCCTAGAATCGCTGTCAGCTCCTTGAGGTTTGGTTGAGTGCGAAAGGTGTGCCCGCAAAGAGACAGAGTGTCTTCTGTGATCACGATTTGTAACTCCGATGCCTCACTTGGTTTTGATGGTGTGCTCATGGTATTCAATTTTCCAATTTCTGACTTGGTTATGCTCCCCAGCGCCACCCGCAACGCCTCCGCACTGGCATACCGCTTCTCCCGCTCCGCAGCCGCTGCCTTCATCACGATCTCATCGAAGCGTGGGTCGAGGCTCTGCTCGCTGGGCCGGGCGGCGAAGACGTCGGGCAGCTTCTTCATGAGGAGCTGGTAGATGATGATGCCGAGGGAGTAGATGTCGGCGCGGGCGTCGGGTTTCTCGCCGGCGAGGACTTCGGGGGCGATGTAGCCGTGGGTGCCTGGGGCGTCGCCGGGCTGGGTGAGAGTGTGGCCGGGGCGGAGGCTGCGGGCGATGCCGAAGTCGAGCACGATGGCGCGGCCATCCTGGGTGACGATGATGTTCTGCGGCTTGAGGTCGCGGTGGAGGATGCCTTTCTCATGGGCGTGCTGGGTGGCGGCGCAGAGGTCGTCGGCGATGCGGAGGAGGAGCTGGCGGTCGGTGGTGGAGCCGGGCTGGGTGAACTCGGTGAGGCTGTGGCCTGCGATCCAGTCCATGACCAGGAAAGGCAGGCCTTCGGCGGTTTGTCCGATGTCGCGGAGTTTGACGATATTGGGGTGATCGAGCTGGCGGAGGAGGGCTTGCTCGCGCTGGAAGCGGGCGGTGAAGGCGGGGTCGTCCATGAGGTGCCAGTGGAGGACTTTGATGGCGACGTGGCGCTGGCCTTCGGGGATGGTGAGTGTGGCGCTATAAACGGCTCCCATGCCGCCGACGAGGGGTGTATCGGGCTGGATGCTGAGCTGTGGGTAGTCGGTGGCGAGCTGCTCGGCGAGTTCTGACGGGGTGAGGGGTGCGGGGCCGCGACGCGGGGAGAGGAAGCCGTGCTGGTCGGCGGTGTTCATGGGCGGCGGCTGGGAAAGTAGTGCGGCGCTTTAGCGCGCAGGAGCTTGGGTTTGCGGACTGCGTTTGTCGAGGTGAGGGAAAGGCAAAAAGATGTGCAGGCAGAAAAATGGGAAACCGAAAGAGGTTCAGAAATGTTTTTGCCTATCATTTTTTTGCCTGTGATTCTGTGACTGAAGGACTGCGGAGGTGTTACGCGCTGAAGCGCATCACTACTTTAAGCAGCGCGTCGCGCTCGGCTTTGACTTCGCTCTCGCTCGGATGGCGCAGCGTGTCTTCGATGCGGCGGGTGATGATGGCGTCGAGGCGACGGCGGAGGGTTTCGCGCCTGGCTTTGACTTCGGAGACGCTGATGCCGAGGCGGGTGGCGAGGTCGGTGCGGGTGGTCTTTTCTAACTCGCCGCCGCTGAGATGGGCGGCGAGGGCTTCGAAGACGGCGAACTGGCCGGACTCGGTCCATTCCTCGCGCAGCTCGGTCATGGCGGCATCGAGCAGGGCGGTGACGTAGCGGCGATCAAAGAGGTGCTCAGGGTTGCGTTCGTCGCGTGGCTCGGTGAGGTAGCGCTCGTCAGCGGCCATGGCATCGAAGGCGATGGCGCGCTGCGGGGCGCGGCACTCGGCCATGTCATGACGGTGGGCGTTGTGGAGGAAGTGCTGGAGGCTGGCGAGGAGGAAGCTCCTAAATTTGCCACGGGCTTGATCGGCGGCATCGAAGACGCGCTTCTCGATGATGCGGAGGAAGAAGCTCTGGGCGAGGTCTTCGGCGTCTTCTTTGCTGCGGCTGCGGCGAATCTCGGCATAGACGGGATACCAATACAGGCCGCAGAGGTCGCTGAGGGCGGCGCGGGCCTCGGGATCGTCATCGCGCTGGCTGGCAGCGACTCGGGTCCAGCGGGTGGCGGGGAATGCGGGATTGGCGTTGGGTTTCATCGGTGACATGGGTGTTCACGGATGATCTAAACGGTGGCGTGAGAAGTGGCTGAGAGATTTTGGAGTTTTTTCAAGGCAGTGCGGCGAGGAACTCATCGCGGCCTTTGAACAGGGTGCCGAGGGAGGTGTAGGGGAGGTTAGTGGGCTTCCCGGCGAGGACGGTGATTTCAAACTTGATGGCCTCGATGGCCTGCTTCAAGCCGCGCGCGTGATCGGCGGGCTGGTCCCACTGGCTGAAGGTGCCGTAGGTGTTCCGGCCGTCCTTGGCGAACTCGGTGATGAAAGCCTGCTGCCGCTGGGCCAGCTCCGGAGGCTCGGGAGCGAAGGCGGTGGGCAGCTCGTCGCCCTTGATGAAGAAAGTGTAGATGGGGCGTCCGAGGTCGCGGGCGATGAGGAGTAGAACCCAGACACCCCTTTTGAAAGCACGCCATTCGCCACTGTCATTGGTCGCCCAAGGCCTTGCGCTCCTTGGGCAGCATCTTTCCATTGATGCAGCCGCTGCGGCCCACAAGACCTTGGGCAACCAAGCACAGCACCGACTGACGCACTTTGAAAAGGGGTGTGTGGGTTGAAGCTGGGTGTAGGAGAAGATGCGGCCCTTCGTGCGCGGGTCCTTGAGGCCGTGGAAGGGCTGCTCGGCCTTCGTGATGGGATCGTGCGGCCCGGAGCCATACGCGGTACCGATGAGGCAGATGACGGCATCGCACTGCTGTGGGGGCCGCGCCCGGAATGCAGCGCCCAAATCTGCTTGGTCTTTGGCCGTCTGGCTGCGTTGTTCCTCAGTCACAGATCGCTGCGGATATGCTCCTTTGTCACGCCTTGCCAGACAGCCAAATCCCGGCGCATCTTCGGGCACTGCCTTCCGTTCGAGGCCCTAGTGCTCGGCCAACATGCCCTTCACATCATGCAAGGACGGGTAGAATCCGGTCTGGATGATCGGCTCGATGCCCCGCTGGCGGAGAACCTCGGCGACTTGCTCCGCGAGGGCTGCCAGCCCGGCGGTGGTGCGGGAGATGAAGACGCGGGGCTGTCTTGTGTCTGTGCTCATGCGGGGAGGCGATGGCTACTCCCTCGGCCCCAGCGGCACATGGTCCATGGGATAGACGGGGAGTTTGCCCTCGGGGGTGAGTACACCTTGGCGGATGAGTTCGGCGCGTTGCTTGGCGAGGGGCATACGACGAAATCTTTTGTGACGTTCGGCCAGTCGATCAAGGGTTTCGACGGTTTCTGCGGAAAGGCCAGCCGGGTAGCGGCTGGGCTGTGGAGCGATTTTTGTCTTCATGGCTTGTGATATTGATTAAGTGGGTTCGGGATTGAAATAGCCAAGGATCGCACGGGGATCGCGCATGGCGATCTGGATGTGTGATTTGAGTTTGATGCCAGCTCCTTTGAAGGCAGTGGAACCCTCCTGGAAGACGTCGCGCACGGAGTGATAGGTGATGTCTTTTGCGGCCTCAATGCGGGGGATCACGCTGTTGAGCACGAAGCAGTCGCGATCCCGGCGCAGCCAGTCGAAATCTTGATCGCTGGTGGTTTGATTGGTCGGCAAAGAGACACCCTGAACAGCAAGGTCGTTCTCCAACTCGCGGGCTTCATTGGAGAGCATCTGGGTGAACTCGATATCGGGCAGGTCAATGCGGTTGCCGAGCTGGATGACGGCTCCAAGCACGGCTGGTTCTTTGATCTTGGTGCCTTTGCGCTTGGACTGCTGAATGGCCCATTCCAATGCACGATGCGGGCTGTGCTCCCAGAAGTAGATGCCAGTGCCGAGCCAGTCGTAGGTGTTGAGGCTGGCGAGGAGCTTCTGCTTGCCCAACAGCACGGCATCGCGGATGCGGCGGTCACAGCCGTGGAAGACGAAGACGAATCTGTTTATCCGGCTGCTCTGAGATGCATGAAGCCATAATCAGGATGAAATCTTGTTTCACTTTCCCGTTATTGACGCGATGCGGTGGTGAGCGGCGTGACGGGATCTGGAATGCGGCAGCCTTGGAGTTCGTTCAGGCGGCAGGTGGGGAGCTTGGGGAGGACGTGTTTGGCGAAAAGATCGCATTCCTCCAGATGCGGATAGCCGCTGAGGATGAAGGCGCGCATGCCCATGTCCATGTAGCGGTTGAGTTTGGCCAGGACTTGGTAAGGATCGCCGACGATGGCGCTGGCACAGCCGCTGCGGGCTAGGCCGATGCCACTCCAGAGGTGGTCCTCAATATAGAGGTCTTTGCTTTGGGCGCGGAGTTCGTCCTGGCGTTTCACTCCGGAGCTTTGTGCGTCCATGCTGCGGTTTTTGATCTCCAGCCCTTTGGCGGGATCGAGCCTTGAGATGAGACGGTCTGCGGCAGCGCGGGCCTCGGCCTCAGTCTCGCGGACGATGACGTGGGCGCGGAAACCAAAGTCAATCTTGCGGCCATAGGCGGCAGCTTTCTCAGACATCACGCGCATGGTTTCGGCGATGCGGTCTTCAGTCTCCGGCCACATGAGGAAGACATCGCAGTGCTTCGCGCACAAGTCCTGCGCGGCGGGGGAGATGCCGCCGAAGTACATGAGCGGGCCGCCGTTTTGCTGGTAGGGCTTGGCAGGCTCCGTGGTGGGGAGATTGATTTTGTAGAACTCGCCTTTCCAGTCGAAGGGGCCGTCGGTGGACCAGAGACCCTGGAGTATCTGGATGATCTCGCTGCTGCGGGCGTAGCGGACTTCATTGCTCTCCCTCATACCAGGCATGTCGGAGGAGATGATGTTGATGCACAGGCGGCCTTTGGCGATGTGATCGAGCGTGGCGATGGTGCGGGCGAGCGTCGGCGGCCAGACCTCCCCCATGCGCAGAGCCACGAGTTGGTTGATCTGCCGCGTCTGCGGGGCCATGGCAGCAGCAAAGGCCAGCGCGTCCTGCCCGGCAATCCAGCCGGAGGGCAAGAGGATGTTTTGATAGCCGAGGGCGTCCGCCCTGAGCACGATGTCGCCGCAGTGTTCGTAGCTGCTGCGCAAACAATCATCAGGCACGCCGAGGAATTCATAGTCGTCGCCACAAAGGGCGGAAAACCAGGCGACTTCGACTTTGCGATCAACGGTGCGGATAGGGAAATGGCTGGGCGCGGGCATGTGGAGCCTATTGTTTTAGCCAGGCAGGGAACCAGGACGCAAGGGATTTGTGGGTTGCAGTGCATGGTTGTCCCGCAGATACAGATTCCCCGCCTGACTTGTATGCTGGAACACGACCTCCTGGAGAAGCTCAAAAAGATCGAACGCCTCTACTCCGGTGCCACCACGCCGGGGGAGAAGGATGCGGCTGCAGATGCCATCGCGCGCATCACCCGGCGGCTGAATGAAACAGCGCAGGTGGAAAAGCCCACCGAGTACAAGTTTACCCTGACGGATGCGTGGTCAAAACGTCTCTTCATCGCCCTGCTGCGGCGCTACTCCATCAAGCCCTATCGTTACAGCCGCCAGCGGCGGACCACGGTCATGGCACGGGTACCGCGCAGCTTTGTGGACACGACGCTGTGGCCGGAGTTCCTGGAACTGAGCGCAGTTTTGAAAGCCTACCTTGATGAAATGACCGAGCGGGTGATCCGCGAGGGCGTCCACACGGACGCTAGCGAGGAGGATGTGGTAGCGGGTGAGGTGGAGGGAGGGTAGAAGATGGAAGATGGGGCGCTGAAATGCAGGGGCTTTAGCGCTGCTGGCGCGCGTCCTCAATCAGGACAAAGCGGAAGCGCGCGTCGTAGATGCCGCTGGTGTAGCGGTCACAGCATTCGCGGCAGGCGGTGGGGCGATGGAACTTTCGCACGCGCCGCGCGGTCTGACCGCAGTGCGTGCAGGCATAGGTGTAGTTCCGCTTCACCTCCCGGCGCGGCAGCGGCAGGCGGTGGCGGGCTGTCTCATCAGGTATGCCCAGGTCCGCGCAAGCGCGCTGCCACTCGGCCCCGTGTGGCTCAATGCGCCGCCGCCCCGCGCGGTGGTAGGCCACCAAGTGCGCTAGCTCATGCCGCATGGTCCGATCCACCTGGCCTTCAAAGTCGCGCAGCTTTGGATTCAGCTCAATGCGCCAGGACGGGTAGCTGGCAAAGCCGGCTGTGCTGCGCAGGCGTTGATTCCAGTGTACGCTGACCAGTCCTGCCGCGCCCTGGAGATCAATTTGGGCCAGGAGTCGGCGGCATGACTCGGTGAGCGTGGCGTCCTCAACCAGGGAGCCTGCCGTGTCTTGTGGCTTCGCTTTGCTCTCCTCCTCCTTGGTCGGCGTGGCATAAAGCGGACGCTGTAGGGCGCGCTCTGCCAGGCTGCCGCAGATGCCTGTCGTGAAATCAAAGAAGAGCTGGGATAGCCTGGTCATGAGGGCGGGCGGTTATCAGCTTTTCCCGGGTTTGTCCTTCTGCGGCACCACCTTGCGGTCGCGGATGCGGTGCTCCTGGTCCCCCAGAGCGTAGATCATCTCTGGTGCCACGCTTTCCATGAGAAAGACATTCGCGCCGATGATGCTGCGCGCGCCGATCACCGTGTCCCCGCCGACAATCGTCGCCCCGGCATAGATGGTCACATGGTCCTCAATGGTCGGGTGCCGCTTCTTACCCGCAAGTGCCTGGCCGGCGGCGAGGGAGCGCGCCACCAGGCCCACGCCCTGGTACAGCTTCACATGCGCGCCGATGTAGCAGGTCTCCCCGATCACCACGCCGGTGCCGTGGTCAATGAAGAAGTGGCTGCCGATCTGCGCACCAGGGTGGATGTCTATGCCGGTGCGCCCATGCGCCCATTCCGTCATCATGCGCGGCAGTAATGGCACTCCGGCCTGGTACAAAAGGTGCGCGCTGCGCTGGATGGCGATGGCCTCCAGGCCCGGATAGGCCAGGATGATCTCCTCGTAGCTGCGCGCCGCCGGATCGCCCTCAAAGGCAGCCTGCACATCCGTCTGCAGCAGGCGGCGCACGCCGGGCAGCCGCACCATGAAGTCACACACCAGCTTCATCGCCTCCTCGCGGTGATTTTCCGCGCTGCCATCCCGCAGGCGCAGGCTGCGCCGCACTTCGATGTTCATCCGCTCGCGGATGCCCGCCACCCGTTCGTGTGTCAGCAGTTCCAGATCGTGGGAGGAGAGCGCATCCTCCGAGAAAAAGCCGGGAAACAGCACGTGGAGCAGATCCTCGCACAAAGTCGCAATCGCGCGCTTTGACGGCAGGTTGCCGCAATCCACATGATTGATGCCCCCGACCTCGCGGTAGGAGGCCATAAGGCTCTGAACAATCTCTTCCTGGCGGCAATCCATTTGTTGAGATACGAACTAACGGAGAAAGACCGCGCTAGCAAATGCAGCGTGATCTTTGCGCGCCGCCCGCCTACTTCAGGAGACCCTGCTTCTTCAGTTCCTGCTCCTCACCCACTTCCTTTACCAAGGCCAGGGCAATCGGCGTGCCGATGAGGGCGACCAGGCAGCCAAGGCTGCCGCCGATCACCAGCACCGGCTCCACCGCGAGGAGGAAAAACCCGCAGACCAGCGCCGCAGCAGAGCCGATGAAGACGAGGCTACCGATGATGAGGGTCGTTTTCATGCTTCCCGCTCCATGATGACACAGTAGGCCTCGCGGCGGAAGAATAGGAGAAAGCGGCGCTGGTCCTTCTCCATCGTGACCACACGCCAGCCCTGGGCTGCGTGCTGATTGAGGAAGGCAGCGAACTTGATCGGGTTCACCCGCGACTGGCCGAGCAGCACGGAACCGAGGGCACCTTCCTGATAAATGACGACTTGATACTGTTTCATGGGATTGGATGCCCGTATGTTTTCCAGTCTGTGCGGATTGTCGAGCCACGAATCTTGAAAAGCGCGGCCCGCCTCCCATACTCCGACACCTTCCTGCCACCCCACATGCTCTCATTCTTGAAAATCCGCAACCTCGCCCTCGTCGAGGATGTCACCTGGGAGCTGGCCCCCGGCCTCGTCGGCGTCACTGGCGAGACGGGCGCGGGAAAGTCCATCATCGTCGGCGCGCTCAAGCTCATCCTTGGCGAGCGCGCAGACCGCAGCCTCATCCGCACCGGGCAGGACTCCTGCACTGTGGAGGCATGTTTTCACCTCAAAGAAACCCGCGCTGTGGATGCGGTGCTGCAAGAGGCCGGGCTGGAGACCTGCCAGGACGGCGAGCTACTCATCAAACGCACCGTCAGCACCGGCGGTGCGAACAAACAGTTCGTCAACTGCTCCCCCGTCACCATCCAGGTGCTGAAAGGTCTGGGCGAGCACCTCGTGGACCTGCACGGGCCGCACGATCACCAGTCGCTAAACTCCCGCGAGCGCCAGCTCGAAATGCTGGACAAATACGCCGGTAGTGAGGACAACCTCTGCAAATATCAGGAAGCCTGGCGGCAGTGGCGTGCCGCAGCGGGTGAGCTAGAGGAACTGGAGAATAGCGAGCGCGCCTCTAGCCAGCAGGTGGACATGCTCAGATTTCAGGTGCAGGAGATCGCCGACGCACACCTCAAGCCCGGCGAGGAGGAGGAGATCGAGGCGCGCCACCGCGTCGCCGCGAACAGCGCGCGCCTCGTCGAGCTCTGCGGTGCCATCACCAGCCGCCTCGGCGAAGGTGAAGGCGGCGTCATGAACGCCCTGCGCGAGATCGCGCGCCACATTCATGAGCTGGAAAAGATAGACCCCGCCAGCGCAACGCTGTTTGAGGGCTTCAAGTCCGCGCAAATCGAGCTGACAGAGCTGGAGAGCAGCGTGCAGGACTACGCTGGCGAACTGGAGCTGGACCCCGCCGGGCTGGCGCTGATCGAGGAGCGCATCCACATCATCCAGACCCTGAAACGCAAGTACGGCCCCACCGTCGCCGCCATCCTGGAGTTTCAGGAAGAAGCTGCGCGCAAGCTCGCCAAGATCGAAAACCGCAGCGGCGAGATCGAGCGCCTAAAGCAACTTGTCCAGGAGCATGCGGCCCAGGTCGCAGGTCTCGGCGGGCAGCTTTCCAAACAGCGTGCCGTGGCCGCGCCATCACTCGCCCGGGAGATCGCCGCCCACCTCGCCGATCTCGGCTTCAAACGCAGTGTCTTCGAAGTCCAGCTAGCCGCCACGCCCGAGCCGCAGCGCCACGGGCTGGAGGAAGCAGACTTCCACTTCGCCCCGAATCCTGGGGAGCCTTCAAAGCCCCTGCGCCTCACCGCCAGCAGCGGAGAAATGTCCCGCGTGCTGCTCGCCGTGAAGAGCGCGCTGGCGCAGCAGGACGCCGTGCCCCTGCTCGTGTTCGATGAGATTGACGCCAACGTCGGCGGCAACATCGCCGAAGCCGTAGGCCGCAAGATGGCTTCGCTCGGCGGCACCCACCAGGTCATCGCCATCACCCACTTCCCGCAGGTGGCCTCGCTGGCGCGCAGCCACTTCGTCGTCACCAAGGACGTTGAGGGCGACCGCACGCGGTCGAACATCCGCGAGGTCGCCGAAAATGAGCGCGTGGAGGAACTGGCGCGGATGCTCGGTGGCAAGGCCGAGTCCGCGCGGGAACATGCACGCAGCCTATTGGCGGACCGGGCAGCATGAGAAAGCAGCGCATTGCGGCGCGTGGACTCCCTCGCTATCTAGCGCCATGCCCGCCGCACCGATCCAGTTTTTTAACCGCCGCACTCAGCACCTGGAGACAGAGGCCGTCTATGGGGAGAAGCCATTGCGCTTTGTGTATGAGAACCCGCTGGGGCGGCTGGCGCTGCATGGCCTGGTGATGCGCGCCCTTTTCTCCAAGTGGTATGGCGCGCAGATGGACTCGCAGGCCAGCGCCGCGAGGATCGTGCCCTTCATCGAAAAGTTCGGCGTGGATGCCGCCGAGTTCGCTGATCCGGTAGCGAGCTTTCGCAGCTTCAATGACTTCTTTTCCCGCAGGCTCAAGCCGTCTGCACGTCCCATCGTCACTGATCCTCGCTCCATTGCGCTGCCAGCAGATGGGCGGCACCGGGTGATCCCGGATGTGTCGAAGTGCCGGGATTTCTTCGTCAAAGGCATCCGCTTTGACCTCGCCGCGCTGCTTGGCAGCGCTAGCCTGGCGCATCGTTTTGAGCGCGGCAGTCTGCTCATCTCGCGCCTCTGCCCCACTGACTACCATCGCTTTCATTTTCCCTGCGCGGGCATCCCAGAATCGCCCCGGTTAATCAACGGGCCGCTGTATTCGGTAAGCCCCATCGCCCTGATGAAGCGGCCGACGATCCTGTGGGAAAACAAGCGGAACGTCACCCGAATGCACAGCCAGCAACTGGGTGAAGTGGCACTGCTGGAGGTAGGGGCCACTTGTGTCGGGTCCGTGGTTCACACCTCGCTTCCAGGCCAGTTTGCCAGCAAAGGCGACGAGAAGGGGTATTTCCGTTTTGGCGGCTCCTGCTTCATCACGATCTTCGAACCAGGGCGCGTCCGCTTTACCGATGACCTGCTGGAGCACAGTGCCGCAGGCCGTGAGGTCTATGCGCAGATGGGGGATGTGGCGGCCTTGTTAAAGGACTGAGCTTTGCTTATCTGCTCCCACGTGTCCGAACTACCTCCAGATGCCATCAGCACTCCCATCCACGACGCCCGCGAGGCGTTGCGGACGTACTTTGGCTTTCGCGAATTTCTGGATGGGCAGGAGACGGTGATGGCCAATGTCCTCGCCGGGCGTGACACGATGGTCATCATGCCGACAGGCGGCGGCAAGTCGTTGTGCTACCAGCTTCCCGCGATGGTCATGGATGGCGTGACCGTGGTAGTGAGTCCGCTCATCGCGCTAATGAAGGACCAAGTGGACGCGCTGAAGCGGCGCGGCATTCCGGCCACGCTCATCAACAGCACCTTGTCCCTCGGCGAGCAGCAGGCGCGCATTGACGCACTGCGGTGCGGCGAGTACAAGCTCGTCTATGTGGCCCCGGAGCGTTTCCGCAGCCGCATGTTCACCAACACTCTGCGGCAGGTAGAAATCGCGCTCTTTGCTGTGGACGAGGCGCACTGTCTCTCGCAGTGGGGACATGATTTCAGGCCGGATTACTTTCGGCTAGGCGAGGCATTGGAGCAGCTCGGCAGGCCGCAGGTCATCGCGCTCACTGCCACCGCTACTCCGGAGGTGCGCGCGGACATCGCCCGCGTGCTGGACCTGCGCGATCCTTTCTTGGCGATCCGTGGTTTTGAACGCCCGAACCTCAGCCTGAACGTCACGCAGACCAAAAAGGCCGATGACAAATACGCGCGACTGAAAGCCATCATCGAGCAGTACAAAACGGGCATCATCTACTGCTCCACGCGCAGGAAGGTCGAGGAGGTGGGCGAGCAACTGCGCGAATGGATGGTGAAGGCCATCCAGTACCACGGCGGACTGGATGACAAGGAACGCGAGGACCGGCAGAACAAGTTCATCAGCCGCAACCACGATGTCGCCGTGGCCACGAACGCCTTCGGCATGGGCATTGACCGGTCCGACGTGCGCTTCGTCGTCCACTACGATGTGCCCGGCAGTGTCGAGGCTTACTATCAGGAAGCCGGGCGTGCGGGACGCGATGGCGAGCCATCGTGGTGCGAGCTGTTCTTCAACTTCGCCGACACCAAGACGCAGGAATTTTTCATTGAGGGCAACAATCCCAGCCTTGAGACCATCCAGAGCGTCTATCAAACTTTGTTGAACTGGGCCAATCAGCAGCACAAGGTGGAACTGAGCATTGACGACATCACTGACAAGGCGGGTGCAAAGAACAGCATGGCCGTCGGCTCCACGCTCAGCCATCTGGCGCGTGCGGGTTACATTGAGCGCTACGATATTCCCGGCAAACGCATCCGTGGCACGCGGCTGCTTAGGCCGGACATCCTCACCCGGAACCTGCAACTCGACCTGCCCGCGATGCGCGAGAAGGAGCGCCGCGACCGCGCAAAGCTCAAGGCGATCATCGCGCTCTGCGATGACAGCGGGCGCTGCCGTCAGGAACAGATACTGGCCTACTTTGGCGAGACGGAAAGCCAGCCCTGCGGCACCTGCGATGTGTGCCGGAGCAGTGGTCGGCAGGTGGCGCGCGAAGGCACGGCGGAGGAGGTCACCGTTCTGCGGCAGGCGCTCAGCGGCATTGCCCGCATGAGCACACGCCGCGCAGATGGCATGTGGGAGGGGCGGTATGGAAAGGGCCGCATCATCCAAATGCTAGTCGGCAGTAAATCCAAAGAGGTCGTGGATGCCGGGCTGGACCAACTCAGCACTTATGGTCTGCTCAAAAAGCTCGGCACAAACATGTTGCATCCTTTGTTCGCCGAAATGGAAAAGCAGGGTCTCATCGTCACCAGCACGGGCGAGTACCCCGTCGTCTGCCTCACCGTCAAGGGGGCGGAGGTGATGAAGTCCGGGGCAAATTTGCGGATGCACTGGCCCAGCACGAAACCGCATGCCGAGCAGCCGCTGAAACCAGGCGCGAAAGGTGCTGCCGAGGAGATGCCCACCCACGAACTAGGCTTTGATGACGCGCTGTTTGAGAAACTCAAACGCCACCGTTCCGCCCTCGCTAGAGCGGAGGGCGTTCCCGCGTATCTGGTGTTCAGCGACCAAACGCTGAAATTCCTAACGCGGCTAAAGCCGGGGACGATTGAGGCCGGTCTAAAGATTCGCGGCGTGGGGGAAAAGAAGGCGCGGGAGTACCTGCCGGACTTTATCCAGATCATTAGGCAGCATGGATGAAGTGCAGCACTACTCGACCTTGAGGGTGTGCTTCACCACCTTCAAGCGCTTGCGGACATTGGCATCCTGCGCCGCCTGCTTGGCGGACATCTTTTTCACCAACACCTGGAGCGCTGCATCGAACTCAGGATCGCTTTTCGCCTCGTCTGCTAGGCCGCGGAATTGGGTGATGAGGTTCTTGATCATCGTGGTCTCTATCGCTTGCTTAGCGCCGATGGCACTCAGCAAATCCTTGAAAGCAGCGTCGAAGGGCGTTTTCGGGAACTCGGCGGCGAGGTTGATACCTTTCTCCAACTGCGCGCGGGTAAACTCCTGCGTCACGCTGCCCCAAGTGACTTTGGCTTGCTCTCCCTTCACACCTTTGACTACGAGCAGGTAGCGGTTCAGATTTTCATTGAAACGGGTGAAGGGCAGGATGCTGCGCGTGCTGGCGCTGGCCTTCGTGTCTTCGTCAAAGCAAAAGGGCCAAGTGGTGCTCTCGATCTCAACCGCGCCTTTGCTGCTGGAAACGATGCGGTGACCGTCCGTGGCGCTGGCATCACCGCCCAGGTCCAGCGTGATCTGGCCGATGTCTCCCTTGATTCCCAATCCTTTCAGGAATGCCTCCGCCATCAGCAAATGGCCGTTGGGGCCGGGGTGGAAGCCGTCGCCGCCGCACACGTCGTAGTTTTCACCGAGCACAGGTTTGGCTTTAGACATCGCCTCGATCATTGTGTCGTGGACATTGGCAAAGCTCTGCTGGTATTCACTGGCGAGCTTCTTCGCGATGTCGCGCAGGTGGGCCAGGTTGTCGTTATAGACGGCAGGTTCGAAGCGGGTGAAGAACTTTGTATCCACCGCCCCCGGCGAGCCGACGACGACCTTCTGCACGCCGATGGCCTTGAGACCATCCAGTACGAGGCGCATGTTCTTTTCATACTCGGCACCGATAGCTGGATTGTAGGCCACATAGCTACCGTCATTCATCCCGTAGCAGGTCGTGGCCACGGTGGGATTGAAGACAGCGAGGTCGTTTTTCAGACGCGCCGCAAATCCACCCGCACGCTCGCCACTCCAGCCGAACTGGAAGACGTGGATGTCAGTGCGGCCCGTGCAGGCCAGCAGGTAGGCCTCCATAAATTTCGAGTAGAGCTTCTGCTCCGTAATGCTGTCGCCAATGATCGCCAGGCGTGTGTTAGCTGGCAGGGCGGTGTCTTTTGCGGAAAGCAGCGGCGTAGCAGTGAGGAGAGCGAAAAGGAGCGGACGGATCATGGTTGGAGTTAGTGAGAAGAAGCCAACGCATGAGTTGAGTCAGAAATTGCTACAATTAGGGATTTCCAAAACTGACTTCCCAAACCGAAACTGCGCCATTGCAATGACCTGGCCTACCGCGCAGCAGACGGCTTACATGCTATTGCCTCCACCCAGAGCACCAAGCGCATGTAGCAACTGATACTGCGCCGTGTTGTTAGCTGTAACGGCATTGATATAATCTGTACGCGCGCGAGTAAGCTCCTGCTCTGCTATTACCGTCTCCAATACGATTCCCACAGCGAACTCCTGGCGCTCATGCGTGAGCTTGTTGTTATCTTCCGCTGCCTTCACCCCATCGCGTGCGGCCGCCACTTCTTGGGACAGTGCCTTTGCCTGCGCTTGAGCAGCCACGACTTGGGCGACGATAGCCTCCTTCATCTGCACCTCTTGCAGTTCTACCTGGCGTAACTTAGCATCAGCGCTGTGCGTGCGTCCTTTGTCAAACAACCCGCCGGCTCCAATCCTCCATGAAAGGCCGATGAAGTAGTCCTGGCTATCACCCGGCCCGCCCATGCGGTTGCCCGTGCCGCCATCTAGGCCACCACCAAAGACTTGCGCCGTCAGTGTAGGTACCCACGGTCCCTTCACTACTGCATCGCGCTCGTGCTTTGCTGCGGTGAGTTGGGCGAGCTGCCGGGCCAATTCAGGCCGCTGGGTCAGCGCCTTCTCCGTCAGTGCTTTCATATTCGTGTGGGCGCTCACTAACTTCAGTGCATGCGGCTCCGTTTCCACAGCACGCAAGGCCAGCGTGGGGTCAAGCCGCAGCACTGATGCGAGCTGCACACTGGCCTGCATCTGTGCGCCTCTGGCTTTCTCTAGGTCGAGTTGATTGCGCCGCGTCTGCACCTCCACACGCAGGGCATCGCCCTTGAAGGCCACACCTGCCTGCACTGCGCTGGAGACTTGCTTACCATAGTCCTGCGAAATGCGCACCGCCTCCTCCGCCACTGCCACTAATGCCTGCGTGCGGACTAGCTCAAAGTACGCCGCTGCTGCCCGTGCCAGGGTGGTGTGGCGCTGGCCCTCAATGTCCTTTTCCGCAGCCACCGCCTGCTGCTTCGCGGCCAGTCGCTGATAAATCGCAGCACCGAGATTCAAATCCAGCGCAGCCGTGCCGCCGAAACTGTAATTCTGCTTCGATGCATCAAAGACCCGCCCTCCCACATCCTGAATCGCCCCTTGATGATTCTTGTAGCCGATACCCACGCTCAGCGTCGGGATGAACGCCAACATGCGTTGCTGTTCATTGCCGCGCGCCTCCTCCAGCTTCTGCTGCGCGATCTGTACATCCAGGTCATTCGCACCCGCAAGGCGCAGGGTCGTGGGCAGGTCAATAGGCTCGGCCTGAAGTAGCCCTACCGAGAGAATGAAAGCAATCGTCGTCTTCATGGTTTGATTTTCACAGCTTGATCCGGCATCAGCGTCACCTTCCCTGGCAAGAGCACCTGCGCCGCTTCTTCGATGCCACTGGTGATCTCGACATTCGTGCCGTCATTGAAGCCCAGCACCACTGCGTTCTTCTTTGCCTTGCCGTCGTTGAGAGTGAAGACAAAGCCATTCGCCTTCTCCATCACGAGACCTTCTACAGGGATGAGCAGAGCCTTGTCATGAGTCTGCACGCCGACCTTCACCGTGACATACATGCCAGGACGCAGCTCCAGCGATTCATTGGGCAGCTCGCTTTCCACCAGCATCGTGCGCGTGACCGCATCAAGCGCATAGCTGAAACGTGTGACACTGCCCTTGAAGGTCTTCCCCGGCAGCCCCTCCGCCATGACCATGAAATTCTGTCCCTTGGCGACAAACGCGGCCTCCACCTCGGGCACCGCGATCTGAGCGCGCACTGTCTTGAAGTCCATGATCGTCACGAGCGCTGCGTTCGTCGGCGATCCCGAAGTCGCTGCTGGCACGAAGGCACCGAGGTCAACCATGCGCGCCGTGACGATGCCATCGAAGGGCGCGATGATCTTGGTGAAGGCAATCAGCGCGCGTGTGCGCTTGGCGTTGGACTCCACCACGTCAAACTCCGCCTGCGCTGCATCCAGCTCGGACTGCGCCTTCTCGACCATCTGCGGCAGCACCAGATCAGGCGAGGACTTGCGCGCCTTCGTCAGGCGGTCGAACTCCTGCTTCGCGAACTGGAAGCGCGGCTGCTTGCTCGCCAGTTCGGCCTCACTTTTACCCAGCTCTGCCTCCAGTTCCGGGGCCTCAAGCTCCGCGATCACATCGCTCGCCTTCACCGCATCACCTTTATCCACGCTGATCTTTTTGACATATCCAGGCGTCTTCGCATAGAGCGTGGTCTGCTGCAGCGGCTTGAGGAAACCCGGCAACGTGACATAGCGCGTGACCGATCCGCGCTGCGGCTTGACGGTTGGCAATTCAATTTGCGCGTGAGCCGTGGCTACGATGAGCAACAACAGAATGAGGAAGCGTGGCATGAGATCAGTGCGGCGTTGAGGATTCAAAGTAGCGGCTCGCCTCATCTGTGGGATCAAGCGATGCACTCACGGCCTTATTCCGCGCCAGCAGGGCGAAGGCGGCAGGCAGCACGAACAGCGTGGCGAGTGTGGCCGCAGCGAGTCCGCCGATGACGGCGCGGCCCAGTGGCGCGGTCTGCGCGGCGGCTTCACCGAGGCCGAGAGCCATCGGCGTCATGCCAGCGAGCATGGCAAAGCTGGTCATGAGGATCGGGCGCAGGCGGTCCCGAGCGGCAGTGCTGGCGGCTTCGGCGGATGACAGGCCAGCGCGGTGCTGGCGGTCGGCGAAGCTAACCAGCAGGATCGCATTCGCCATGGCGACGCCGACGGCCATGATGGCACCGATGAAGCTCTGAATGTTAAACGTGTCACGGGTGATGAAAAGCATGGCGACGACACCGAGCATCACAGCGGGCACGGCGGTGACGGCAACGAGGGACAAGCGGATGCTTTGGAAGTTTGCGGCGAGCAGCAGGAAGACGACGATGACGGCGATGAGGAAGCCGTTCTGCAAGCCATCGAGCGTTTGTTGCAGCGGGATGCTCTGGCCGCGAATGATGACATTCGTTTTCGGCGGCGGCGCGCCCGCATCGGCCACGGCTTTGGCGACAAGTTGGCTAACCTTCCCCAAATCAGCGCCGTGGATATTGGCGCTGAGCGTGATGGCGCGGGCCATGTTGAAGCGCTCGTATTGGCTGACGGTGGTGCCGGGGGTGAAGGTGGCGATGTTGCGTAGGCTGGTGGGCGTGCCGGGCTTGGTCATCACGGGCAGGTTCTTGAGTTCATCCAGGTTCGTCATCTTCGCTTGCGGCACCTGCACCTGGACCTGAAAGGCCTGGCCGCTCTTCGGATCCGCCCAGTAGATAGGGGTGGTGAAGCGGGAGGAGCTGGTGGCAGTGACGAGCGCCTTGGAGGCATCCGCAATCGTGGCTCCAGCGAGACCCGCCTTCTCACGGTTGACCGCAACATCTATCGTCGGGTAGTCGAGCGCTTGGTTGAAATGGAGGTCGCGGAGGTAGGGTATCTTGGCGAGTTCCGCTTTGATCTTCTCGGCGTGCGCTTGGTCGTCTGCGAGTGAGGGGCCAGTGACGGCGACTTCAATCGGAGTAGGTGAGCCAAGGCTCATCACACGCGTGACGATGTCTCCCGGCTCGAAGGACAGGCGTACCGTGGGCAGCTTCAGCGCGAGCACTTGGCGCAGCTTTTCGCGCAGCGCACCGAGCGGCACTTTGGCTCCTGGTTTGAACTCAATCTGCAAGACACCTTCCTCCGGGCCGCCATTCCAGAGATGAATGAGGTTCACCGGATAGCTTGGTGCATGGACGCCAACCATGCCCATGGTGAGCTTGATCGTGTCGGGTCCGGCCTCAGTCTTGATGGTGTCGAGAAGGGTCAGCGCGATGGCTTCGGTCTTCTCGATTTTGGTACCCGTGGGCGCACGAAAGCGCAGTTGCAATTGGCCGTAATCTGGCGTGGGAAATATCTCTGTGCCGATACGTTTACTGATAGCCCAGGCTCCGAAGAGGCAGCCCACGAGATAGCCGGGCACCAGCAGCCAGCGCGCCGCGATGAAAGGCGTAAGGAGTGCGAAGCGCTTGCTGCTCGGTGCGGCGTGAGTGGTCGTCTGGCTCGGCATGAGCCACATGCACAGCACGGGCACCAGCGTGGAAGACAACACATAACTGGCAAACATCGCAAAGCCCACGGCCAGCGATAGCGGCACGAACAACGCCTTCGCCGCGCCCGTCATCACATACGCAGGGATGAAGACGGCGAGGATGCAGAGCATCGCCACAAAGCGTGGTGCTGCCGTATCCAGCGTGCCATCCAGCACCGCGCGGGCATTGGTTTTGCCGAGCGAACGATGGCGATGGATGTTCTCAATCGTCACCGTCGCCTCATCCACCAGAATGCCCACGGCCAGGGCGAGACCGCCGACGGTCATGAGGTTCACCGTCTGCCCACATAACCACAGGCCGATGAGCGAGAAGGTCAGTGCGAGAGGTATCTGGATCACCACGATCAAGGCGCTCCGCAGGTCGCGCAGGAACAGCAACACCATCAGCCCCGTCAGCGCCGCGCCCATCCAACCTTCGCGCACGAGATCGGCGATGGCATTGGTGACAAAGGGCGATTGGTCGAACTCATAGGTCACCCGGATGTCATCGGGCAGTGCAGCTTGGAACTTGGGGATGTTCGCCTTCACCACGTTGACGACATCAAGCGTGGAGGCGTTGGCGCGCTTGGTCACCGGCAGATACACCGTGCGCCTGCCATTGACCAAACCATAGCTGGTGATGATGTCTGCCGCGTCGGCGGCCTCAGCTACATCGCGTACATAGACCGCACCGTTTTCGGTGACGCGCAGCGGGATAGCTTCCAGGTCTTTGATGTTCTTCACGATGCCGTTCATCGGCACCATCGGGTACTCATCGCCCAACGTAATGTTGCCACTCGGCACGATCACTTGGCTCTGCGTGATGGCCTGGACAACTTCATCCGGCGAGAGGTTGTAGCTTCGCAGTCGGTCCGGCTTCAGGTTCAAAACAATGGCGCGCGCGCTGCCGCCAAAGGGCGGTGGTGCAGACACGCCCGGCAGCGGCGCAAACAGCGGGCGCACGGTATTCAGCGCAGCGTCCTGCATCTGCGCCACGGACTTCGTTTCACTGCTGAACACGAGCTGCCCCACGGGCACGCTGCCGGTGTCAAAGCGCGTCACAAACGGCGGCACCGTGCCCGGTGGCATGAAGGCGCGCGAGCGGTTTACGTAACCGACGACCTCGCCCATCGCCGAGGCCATGTCGGTGCCGGGATGGAAGGTGAGTTTGATGATCGTCGCACCCTGGATGCACTTGCTCTCCACGCTGGCCAGGGAGGTGAGGTAGAGGAAGTGGTACTCGTAGTAGTAGCTGATGAAGCCCTCCACCTGCGATGGGTCCATGCCGCCGTATGGCTGCGCCACATAGATCGTCGGCACATTGAGAGAGGGGAAGATGTCCCTAGGCGTCTTCTCAATCGCCATCCACCCGCCCATCACCATGCCGATGACCACCACCAAAATGGTGAAAGGGCGGCGCAGGGCGAGGTGAATCAGGTTCATTTCTGGGCAAGATGGAGCAAGGAGACGATGAACGAACGCCGTGAATGCATAGCGTGCGTGAAATCAACGGCACAGTCCAGGTCAAAGGCGACGCATTAACGGAGGTAACCCGTTCCTTATTATCATCTTCTTTCCTCTAGCTCCGCAGTGCTGCGTTGAAGTTGGCTATGGCCCACTGTATCAACCAGAAACGATTGAAGCCTGCACTACAAAGCAACATCTACCGCTGGGTATTTTAAATCTCGTCCTCGACCAACTCAATGTTCTTGCCGCCGATTTTTTCGAGGAAGGATTTGGTGCCTTCCTGGGAGAATTTGGGGTCGCGGGCTTCAATGCAGACGAAGAAGCCGTCGTCGGAGAATTTGGGGAAGCGCTTTGAGGCGAAAAGGGGGTGGTTCAGGCGCGGTAGGCCAATGAGAGCTAGCAGGCCGAACAGCGTGGTGAAGGCGGAGAAGAGTATGGTCAGTTCGAACATCACCGGGAAGAAGGCGGGCAGGGTCCAGATGTCGGTCGGCTTTGCCTGTACAACGGTGGGGTAGGTTCCTGCCAGGGTCTGGAGGAAACCAAAGCCGATACTGGACCAGAAGTTCGTCTGCGTGAGGGTCTGAAGGGTGAAGGCGATGGCGGTGCCTGAGATACCTCCAAAGAAAACGAGCCAAGGGAGCTTCGAGCGCTGCACCCCCATAGCATGGTCGAGACCGTGGATGGCGAAGGGCGAGTGAACGTCCCAGCGCTGGTAGCCAGCATCGCGCACCTCTTCGGCGGCGTGATAGACTTCTTTCACGCTATCGAATTCGGCGAGGTAGCCATGGACTCGTTTGAGGGTGGTGCTCACAGTGGATTTAAGAGTGAAGTTTTGAGGGCGTATCAGGCGACAGCTTTGGGCACATGGCGGTCGCTGTAGTCCATAAGGTCTTCCTCCTGGATGCCTTCTTTGCCATGGTCGTCGTGGTGGGGGTTCGACTGCGGCAGCACGCCTTTGACCTCGCCGATGGCGATGACGGGCAGGAAGCGCAGGAATAAAAGGAAGAGCATCATGAAGAAGCCAAAGGTGCCAAGGAAGGTGACTTTATCTACCCAAGTGGCCTCATAGGTGCGCCAGGAGCCGGGGATGAGATGGCGCTCCAGGGTGGTGGCGATGATGACGTAGCGCTCGAACCACATGCCTGCATTCACGCACATGCAGACGGCCATGACGACCCAGAGATTGTGCCTGCACCAGCGGAACCAGAAAGCCTGGGGGGCGAAGACGTTGAAGCTGAACATGAATATGTAGGCCCAGGTGGATGGGCCATAGAGCGCACGGAGTTGGAATGCCTGAAGCTCAAACTTGTTGGCGCTGTAGTAGGCCATGAAGAACTCCATGCTGTAGGCGTAGCCGACGATCGTGCCTGTAAGCAGGATGATCTTTGCCATGTTATCAATGTGCTTCGGCGTGATGAGATCACTGAGGCCATAAATCTTACTGGCCGGAATCATGAGCGTGAGCACCATGGCGAAGCCACCGAAGATTGCACCTGCGACGAAGTAGGGCGGGAAAATGGTGGTGTGCCAGCCGGGGACAATGGAGGTGGCGAAATCAAAGGACACCACGGAGTGGACGGAAAGCACGAGAGGCGTTGACAACGCGGCCAGAAGCATGTACGCGGTCTCGTAATGGCTCCAGTGGCGGTTGGCCCCGCGCCAGCCGAGGGCGAAGATACCATATAGGGTCTTTTTCAAACCGGGCTTGCAGCGGTCGCGCAGGGTAGCGAGATCGGGCACGAGACCGATGTACCAGAAGATGACGGAGACGGTGAAGTAGGTGGACACCGCGAAGACGTCCCAAAGCAGCGGCGACTTGAAGTTCTGCCAGATGGCGTTGGCGTTCGGGATGGGGGCAAGGAACCAGACCATCCAGACACGACCAACGTGGAAGGCGGGAAACAGGCCCGCGCACATCACGGCGAAGAGGGTCATGGCCTCAGCGGCGCGGTTCACGGAGGTACGCCACTTCTGCCGGGTGAGGAAAAGAATGGCGGAGATGAGAGTGCCAGCGTGACCGATACCGATCCAAAACACGAAGTTGGTGATATCCCAGGCCCAGGCAACCGGCTGCTTCTGCCCCCAGACACCGACGCCGGTGCTGATGAGGTAAACGAAGCAATACACCATCACTACCGTGAGCAGTATGGAAGGCACGAACAGCAGCCACCAGAGTAGGGGTTGTCTGTTTTCGACGATGCCGCAGATGCGATTCGTGATCCAGGAGTAGGAGCGGTTGTTGAGCACCAGAGGCTCGCGATCCAGAATGCGGGCCGGACCTGTGTGAGCTTCAGCGTGAGGGGCGTGGGCGTTGGCTTCCATGAGTCCGGATTAAATTTGGTGGGCGCTCCAGGCGGCGATTTTCTCCGCACCGGGCATAGCAGGGTTAGGATTGCGCAGACGGGCGAGGTAGCTCGTGCGTGGGCGGGTGCCGATGTACTTCAGCAACTCGTAGTTGCGCGGCGAGGCTTTGGCCTTGTTCACGCTGCTCTTTGGGTCTGCCAAGTCGCCAAAGACGATGGCATCGGCGGGACATGCCTGCTGGCAGGCGACTTTGATGCTGTCGGTTGGCACGCGGAAGTTCTTTGAGTCGCGCTGCTTTTGCTTCTGGAGGATTTTCCCGGCTTCGAGACGCTGTACGCAGTAGGTACACTTCTCGATGACGCCACGCATGCGGACGGTGACGTTCGGGTTCTTCTGAAGCTGGAGGGACTCGCGCATCCCCGTCTTTTCAGGGGTGGAAAGCGGACCCAGATAGAGCTCGTCGAGCGGGCGCTTGTTGTAATCGAAGAAGTTGAAGCGGCGCGCGGTGTAAGGGCAGTTGTTCGCGCAGTAGCGGGTGCCGATACAGCGATTGTAGGCCATCGCGTTCAGGCCGTCCTTCGTGTGAACGGTGGCGTTCACGGGGCAGACGGTCTCGCAGGGAGCGGCTTCGCACTGCTGACAGGCGACGGGCTGCTGCACCATCTCCGCGTTCTCAAGCTGCTCAGGCGTCGGGTCAATCATGACGTCGTCGGACTTGGCCTTCTGCTCGCCCCACTCGCTCATGGCAAAATAGCGGTCCATGCGGATCCACTGCATGAGACGGCCTTTGACGACCTGGTCCTTGCCGACAATCGGGATGTTGTTCTCACTCTGGCAGGCGAGGATGCACGCGGTGCAGCCGATGCACTTGCTGAGGTCAATGGACATGCCCCACTGATGCTGTGTCTCGTAATCGAAGCCGTCGGGGTTGGTCTCGCTTTTCTTGCCGACCTGGCCTTTGTAGAAGGAGATATTCTCCGGGATGTGGCTGTCCATGCCCGTCTTGTTGACGAAGTCGGGCGTCTTGGTGAAGGTCTCCAGTGTGGCCTCGCGGTAAAGCGCGCGGCCTTCCATGGTGTTCTGGTCCTGGGTGACGGCGAGGGTGTAATTGCCGTCTGTTTTCTCAATCTTCGCGCCAGTGAGGACAAATTCACCCACGCTCTTGCGTAGCGGGTAGGCATTGAAGCCACGGCCTTTGTTGTCCGAGTCGGAGCCGACGAAACCGAGACCTTCCTGGCCATAGCCAAGCGGGATAGTGATCGAATTGGAGACGTGACCCGGAGCCTCAATGGCGGGCAGGGTGAGGCTTTCGCCATTGACGGTGATCTTCACCAGATCACCCTGCTTGAGTTTGAGCGAGCGGAAGGTGAAGCTGCCAATCAAGGCCGCGTTGTCCCAGGTCAGCTTGGTGATCGGATCAGGAGCTTCCTGTAGCCAGGCGTTGTTCGTGTAGCGGCCGTCATAGACGCCCGCGTCAGTTACGAGGACGACTTCGAGAGACTCGGCGGTCGGTGCGGCTGCTGGCTGCGCCTTGCCGACAATGCCTGCCACGGAGGCGGTGTTCACCACGCCCGCTGCCTTGACATAGCCGGAGCCTTTGAGGAAGCCGTCACGCACAGTGAAGTTCCACTTCACTTCATCCAGGCTGCCTGCGACGGTGGCAAAGGTGTCCCTCACAGCCTGATAGGCCGGATCTTCAGGAGCAGGGGCTGCGGCATCCGCTTTGGCGGGGGCAGCGGGGCCGAGCTTCTTGCGGCCAAGCAGAGCAAGCAGCACTTCGATCTCGCTCACGCCGTGGTAGAGCGGCTGGATCATCGGCTGAACGACAGAGTAGCAGCCGTCGGCGGCGCGGACATCGCCCCAGGCTTCGAGGTAATGGGCGCTCGGGAGATGTAGCTTCGCTTTCCTCGCGGTGGCGTTTGGCAAGTGGCCGACATGCACGAGGGCTACTTTCTTCTCTGCAATGGCGGCGATGAGGTCGGCGGGAGCGTCGTAGAGCAGGTTCGATGGCGTGAGTGAGACCAGCGTCTTTACTGCGCCGGAGGCCACGGCTGCATTCAGATCGGCATAGGTGCCCAGTTCGGCTTCGGCGGTGCCTTGCAGCAACTCCACTGTGGTGCCGTAAGCACCGAGGGCGTTGTTGATGGCGGCGACGAGCGCGTGGACTTCCGCGCCGTAGCGGGAGCCTGCGAGGACGACGGCCTTGCCTTTGTGGTCAATGAGATCGCGAATCGCCGGGGCGAGCCACTCTTTCAGCGTCGCGGGTGCGGATTCGGCAAGAGTTTTCGCTTCCTTTACGTCGAGTGCTTCGGCGATCACGGCCGCAGCGGCGGGAATGAGAGATGCGGGAAGCGGCTTGCGGTGGTCCGCCATGCCACCGGTGAGGGTGTAGCGGTTTTCCAGCGAGTAGAGGCGGTTCATATCGCCACCAGGTGCGTCTTTGCTGCGCTGCTTTGTGAAGTGCTTGATCGGCTCGCCCGCGATGGAATCGAGACCGAGGAAATCACAGTCGAGTGTGAGGATGCGCAGTGCCTTGCTCAGACGTACAAAGGTCTTCACACCCGCGCCGAGCACTTCCTTGTTGGCAGCCTGCTGGCCTTCGTTGTTGATGGCTTCGTAGCAGAAAAACTTGGCCTGCGGGTAAGCGGCCTTCACTTCGCCGAGCAGACGATGCACGGTTGGCGAAGTGCTGCTGCCTACTACAACTGCTAGCGATGCTCCGGCGTCTTTCTTGGCCTCGGTGACATGTTTTTCCAGTGCGGCATTGGCAGCGGCCCAAGAGGCTTTTTTCCCAGCGATCAGCGGCGACTGCGAGCGCTCTGGATCATAGAGATCGAGAACGGATGCCTGCGCGAAGCTGCTCAGGCCGCTGCCCAGAGGATGCAGGGGGTTGCCCGTGAGATGCGTGGGGCGTCCTTCGTGCGTCGTCACCACCATCGGTACCGCACCGCCGGGGGTAGGCATCGCGGTGGCATACAGGAGCGGCTTGCCAGGGATAATCCATTCGACGTGCTGCGTATACGGCAGGATGTTGGTAAGCGGGCGTCGGCAGGAGGCGAGGCCCATCATGCCGGTGGCGGCACCCATCAATTTCAAGAAGTCACGCCGTGAGTTTTCGCGCTCCGTGTCGTCCATCGTGTCCCCAGCGGGAAATTCGACGCCGAGCTTGTCCAGGAACTCTGACCGGCGCTCCATTTCCCCGGTGCTGCGCCAATAGCGCTTGCCGGAATTAGACTCCTCGGGGTGCTGCCAAATGCGTTTCATGAGTCGGGTAAAAGGGGCGGGTTAGCGGTGGCAGGCCGTGCAGGAATCGGGCGGCTGCACCTGCCAGTGATTTTTGAGCTGGCTGCCCACTTCGATCTGAGTCACCTGTTTGCCGAAAGTCGTTTCCGCCAGCTTCACGAGTTCGTCCACCGAGGCGGCTTTTTTGCCTGTGCCGATTACCTCGGCGATGTCGTCGGCCTTCACGCCTTTGCCCAGCAACCCCTGGTAAAAGCCGACACGATCCAGTTGCTCGGGCTTGTAGTTCAGATTCGTGATCTGGTCCAGCGGACGCAGCTTCTGCTCTGGATTGCGGTGACAGTCAAGGCACCAGCCCATGCTCTGCGGCTCTGCATGTTTGACGACTTCCATCTCATTGATCTGGCCGTGGCAGTTCTGGCAGGAGATGCCGCGGTTCAGGTGCGCGCTATGGTTAAAGTAAACGTAATCGGGTGCTTTGTGGACCTTCACCCAGTTGATCGGCTTGCCTGTTTCCTGCGCCTTGATCACCAGTTCCAGCTTGGGGCTGGCGGACTTGATGTTGCCCTTGCCCGGTCCGTGGCAGTTGAAGCAGGTCTGGTTGGTCGGCACGTTGGAGTGGCTGGAGACCTCCGCGAAAGAGTGGCAGTAACGGCAGTCGAGGCCGAGCTGTCCGGCGTGAATTTTGTGGGAGAAGGGCACGGGCTGAGTCGGCTCATAGCCCACGCGCGTGTATTTTGGCGTGAAGTAATATGGCACGGCCAAGCTGACTCCAAAAACGACAAACCCGAGCGCAATGGCCAGCTTTAAAGGCAGCCAATTGGACCAGCGAGGAAAGAAGTTACCCATAGTATCTCGGTTTCTTGGCTTGTGAAAAATTTCACAAGCGAGTCGGAGAATAGGAGTCCATCAGGTCTTTGCAACTCTGGAAATGAAATTTTTGACGCAGGCGCAAAAAGTAGATCGAGCTTCCAAGTTCGATCTCAGGTTTAGCAACACTGCCAGCGAGCGAACTTGGAAGTTCGTTCTACGCCTCCGCTCCGAATGCTTTCTTTTGAGTCCGCGTTATTAATTGAGCTTTTCGGCACCTGGGTTTGAAGATGCAGGAATGTTCTGAATCACAGACTGCTGCTACCCGCCCGACACAAGAGCGCGGAATTGTAGCTTCGATCCGACGCACTCCGGAATGAGGTGTGCGAGTTTCCTGGACCAGCAGTAACCGGAATCCAACACATACACATGAGCCAGAAGATCTACCAACGATACACTCAAGAGTTCAAGGACAAGGCAGTCGCGCTGCTGGGACTGGGC
>Ga0247834_1002624_pt1 | contig 26530 bp, 33 predicted proteins | sample LaCruzMarch2015__8_FD_187118 | JGI IMG/M metagenome (GOLD analysis project Ga0247834, IMG submission 187118) | Freshwater microbial communities from meromictic Lake La Cruz, Castile-La Mancha, Spain - LaCruzMarch2015_12m | ecosystem: Environmental > Aquatic > Freshwater > Lake | place: Spain...
TGTTCGGAGGAGGCCAGAGTGTTCGGATCGTCAACGAGCTGGATCGCTCATCTCGCGACGCGCAGGATCTCATGCTGGCCTATCTCGACCGGCTTCCTCGCGACCGCGCATTCATAGGCACGAGCAACCTGCAACTGGACCTTTTGACCGAGAGGTTCCAGACGCGCTTCCAAGCATGGAAAATCACAGCGCCCGACAGCGTCGAAATCGCAAGATGGCTCGTGCGGCGGTGGAAAGCCCCAAAGCCACTCGCCGATCAAATCGCCGTGGGATGCGGTGGGTGCGTTCGAGCCGCACTTGCCGATCTGGAGAGCGCGATCGACATGAGGATGGTGTAGTGGGGTATTTGCTACAAGAAGCCCGTAGGTTGATGCTCAAAACTATTAACTATGGACCGTGCGCTAACGCCGTTCTCCTTACTTGAGAAAACGGGCGTATTTCTTTCGGGCAGCGGACGTGAGCGGAATACCACCCATCGCCTCAATCTTCGCATCGAATTCCTCGGTGCGTGGAAAGACGCTCAGCATCGGAATCCGAACGGGCTTAATCTTGCCCGAACGTTTCGAGATAGCGATGTGCGTTCGTTTTGAGGTCGTTGATGGCATGGTGAAATGCTGTGTCTAAACTGTCCGTTGGAATGAGGATTTTTGCAATGGTATTTTCGTCTTTATCCAGGATGTCCTGATGAGGATACCCATGCGCTGTGTCATAACGTGTCAGGCAGCGCAAAACTCCTTCTTTCTCCGACAGCAGAACAACGCGGAATTTTTTTACCCGCCCGTTCACGGTCAAACGCGAAACCAGCAAAAAGATTCCGTCGGCAAGCGGGATTTCCCATTCCTTATCTGGCATCAGATGAGGCTACGAGGGAGCCTACAGTTTGGCGATTCCAGATTCTGATCTGCCCAAATCTGGTGCCGAAAAATGGTGAAAAATACTGATGGATTCAGTGCGGGAACTGCGAGAGGCCAAGGATGCTTCAAGCAACCTGCATATATGAACAACTCAAATGCCGCCAATATTATGAACAAAATCGACGCCCATTCTCGCCACGCTTTTGCCCTGGCCAGTCATGCTTTCAAAACATGTAAACACACGGATTTTGCCGCCGCCGCTGTCGCTGCTGAACAAACGGCCGCACTCTTCCTTGCGAACTCGAACGAAGGTGGAAGCGACGAGTGGAATCGGCGCGCAACCAACTGGAGGACGCAATCATGAGGTGCACTTCCGACCAACTTACCCAACTCGACCTCATCCATACGGAGACTGGTGTGAGCGCAGTCGCCCTGAGCCCCGAGGACCTCGCAATGCTCGCCCGATATGTGGTTAGCGTGATCGCTCAGAGCGATCGCCAGCGAGCCGAACGCAAAGCCCGTCGATGCGGGCTCATCAATTTCCGCGTCCAAGAATACGCAAGTCGCGTATTCACGGCGCGGCTCAACGCAGAAACCAGAAAACAAAACGAACCATGCCTGAAATGAACGAACCCGAAATCGCCTACACGGGCGACGAATCCCAACCGGTGGAAGACCACCGCAACCCACGCCGCCGCGGACGACGTAGCGACGGCAACCAAGCGCCCGAGGTCGGCATTCTTGTGGATACCGAGCCGAGGCACGCGCTCGACCGGCTCGTGCTGCAACCCAGCGTGGTTGCTGACATTGAAGCCGCCCTGCGCCTGATCGAAATCCGAGAGCAACTGGAAGCCGTGTGGAAGTTGCATGAAATCCAACCGCAGAGAGGCCGCTGTATTGTGAACTTCTACGGACCTCCAGGCACGGGGAAGACACGCGCCGCTCTTGGAATCGCGAGGAGGTTGGGCAAGCCGCTCTACCAAGTTGATTACAGTGCGATCGTGTCGAAATACCTTGGCGACACGGCCAAGCATATCGCCCTTGCCTTCAAGCAAGCGGCCGAGGCCGATGCGGTGCTGTTCTTCGACGAGGCGGACTCGCTCCTCTCTCGCCGGGTGGCCATGGGTGAATCGTGTTCCACCTCGATCAATCAGAACCGAAATTGCCTGATGCAAGAGTTGGACCGCTTTGGCGGCGTGGTCGTGATGACGACAAACCTTTTCGGGAATTACGATGAAGCGATCCTGCGCCGGATCGCTCGCCACATTGAATTCGCCCTGCCGAATGTCGAAATGCGGGAGAGGTTGTTCCGCGCTCATTTGCCGAACCCTGAGTTAGTGCCGTCCGACCTGCGACAGGCGGCGATCAAGGCGCGTGGGTTCTCAGGCGGCGACATCCTCAACGCGTGCCTCAATGCAATGCTGGCAGCCAGCGCAGACTCGATCCCCGACAACTGGCAACTCAGTGAGGCGGCACTCCTCGCCGAAATCGCCAAAATCCAAGCCGGAAAAGCGGCGCACTCGGGAACTGCCGAGCGGCGCGCTGCGATCCTCAACTGAAAAGGAGAACACTATGAGCAAATTCCAAGTGCACATCGCCGTGAATGTGACGAGCTTCGCCGTTGTAGAAGTGGAAGCGGCTAACGAAATCGAAGCCAACCAGATCGTGGCCGCTTCGATCGATAAACAAGGCTGGGGGTCGCCTTACTGGCAGGAGACGACAGATTGGGATACCGATTGGCAGAATGCCGATGACCTTCGTGTCGTGGGATGGGAGGGCATGCCATGAAGGACTCCGAAGACAAGTTCGAGCACTCGTTGAGCGATATTGTGGAGAGGGAACACGAACGCTCGGATTGGTTTGAGCGCAATTTGCACCGCCGCAGGATCACGCCGCGAGAAGCCGTTGCAGCGGACCACCTCGCTGCCTACCGGATCGCTAATGCCGTGCTGATCCTCCTGATCGCGCTTGGACTCTACCTCCTCGGGCAGTTCGATGGGACGAATGCGGAGAGGAAGCGTCTCGCGCAACCCGCCGCATTCGACGACCTCATCATCCGGACGCAAATGAAGGAGGACAAGCCATGAACGAGCGTGATGCCTACATGCTTGCGAATGCACTCGTTGACGTGTGGAGCAGCCGAAAGCGCCGGTTCCACTACGCCACCGTGTCTGCGGAGTCGGTGCTGCTTGCGGGCCGAATCGATGTGGGGCCGGACGCTTATGTTGCCGAGGACGCCGAGACGATCGCGGTGCGAAATTTGTTGGCGAAGAGCTACCGATGGATTCGCGCGGATGGCAGCTGGGCAGTATTTGAAAAGGAAATCTCATGAAGACCCGACAACGCGCCTTGCTCGATTACCACCGCGACATTGCAGAGTTTGCGACCAGCGCCAGAACGCCCGTGTTCGTGATCCTCGACCTCGACGACCCAGTAGCCTTCGAGATCGCTTCTGCCTTCCAGTCGAATTGCGCCGATAAGCGCGACGCGATCAAGGCTGGCAATGCCTACCCAGCATTCACGCTCGCAATGGCAGTCGAGGAAGCGAACAGGCTCCTTGCCGAGGGATGGCCAAACGCGAAACCAATCGATGCCGTGCCCGAGAAAATGATGGCCGTCATGCTCGTGTCAGAAGGTCGGTGCATCTGTGGGTTCGTGTCCAAAAAATGAGCTCCAATCCATCCACCCCATCTGATGCCCAAACGCGACAAATTCGCCCGATAAACGATCCAATCGAGGCTGCCATTCCCAACCCCCCCACCTATCCCGCGAGGCCCATCGGAGGGGGGCGACTCGAGCTCGCTCCCAAGAAGCCAGGACTTTGGCACGCCGAGCCGAAATACAACGGCTGGCGCGCTCTTGTGCATTGTCCCACTGGCACGATGTGGAATCGTCACGGCGGGCGGCTCACGATCGCTCACGAGTTCAAGAACGCGTTGGATCGTTTGCGGGCGTTGTCTAACCAGGGGCTCGAGTGGGCCGACTGCGAGGCGCTCGAGCGTCGGCATGCGATTGGCCGTGGCACGCTTGTCGTTCTGGATTGGATCATAGAGTCACCGACCTACCTCGAGCGCCGCGAGTTCCTCTCCGCACGCATCGAAATCGAGCGCTTGAGCCTCGGGGAATGGTCCACATTTCCTTCCAATGCGCTCGTCCTAACACCATCCCTCTGCGATGAGGGAGACGCCGTCCAAGCCCTTTACAACTCCCTCAAGGAGCGAAACCGCACGCTGCGATGCGACTTCTTCGAGGGCGTAGTCATGAAGCGGGCGAACGCTCCCTATCCCATCCAACTCCGAAGCGCCGCAGAGGAATCCCGCTGCCTCGTGAAGCACAGGTTTCTGAGATAGGACGCATCGGAGTGATCGATCGTGCGGTTGGCTATAAAATGATCAATCGGCAACTGCCCGCGCACCCTCCATGCACCTGCTCCTGCGATGGATTTCCGCGAGCGGCGCGAACGAGGCTCTTGGCGGAATGAAAACCAAATCCAAAACAGCAGCAGCAACAGCCGCCCCGAGTGCTCCCGCAGCCGGGCTCAAGCGGATCAACCTCGCGGGAATCGCAACCAAGTCGGCAACCACCAAAGCGGCGAAAGCCTACCCGCTCCTCCCCGATACTGATGGACAAGTCGCCGCGCTCGTGGAGGGCATCCTCGAAAAGAGCGAGCAACTTGAGGCGATCGAGGGTGCGCTTGAAATCGAGAAAGCCGAACTCATCGCCATTGCCAAGCCATTCTACTTCGCCCACCACGCGGGGCAGATGGCCGTTGCATCGAGCATTGAAGCGCAGTCCGGCGGCAAAACGATTCGCGTCGGGTTCTCAAATTCCTACCGCGGCACGAGCGACGACAGTGCGATCGTTCGGGCCGTGGGCGAGGAAGGCGCACGGTTCTTCAAGCAGTCCTTTGAACTCAAGATCAAGGGCGACCTCATCCCCGAAGCCGCTGTGGAGGAACTCATCGGGGAGTTGCAGGAACTCTTTGCACGCCACCATGCCGGAGCCGCCCTCAGTGCCAAGGCCGTGTTCAAGCCCAATAAGGACTTCCACGCCGCCCGACACACGCTCTTCACGCCCGAGCAGAACCTGGAAATCGACAAGATCGTGCCAGTTGCCGCGAGTGTGAAGACGAAGCTCGGAAGGGGAACGGAGGAGTGAGAAATCGCTCCATACATCACTTCATTTGCATGGGTTGATAAGCTTGTTAAATAATTCATTTTTCCGATAACAAAGACCACTGTGATTAGTTTAAGAATCGTCACGTTTTGATTGGTCTATAACCGCCCAGCGTTGTAGTGTGCTGATTCGTTCAGGTGGCAGCGTGAGGAAATGTGGAGCCTCTTGGTTGGCGCATGATACTTAAGAAATGAGTTAAAAAGCATTTTAAGAAGAGTGTTTGTTACCAAGTTAAGTAGTAGGAAATCTATTATGTTCAACAACTTGTCACTGGTATTTAGACCATCACTCTCTTTCTATGAGAGGTCGCTTTTTTAGCTTTACACTTTTTACCCTTCAATAGCGCTGAAGATTCACAGGCATCCAAGAGCGATGCAAAGTGCTGTTATATGAGCTTCCATGTCAACTCATGTGGCGGTTTTTGAGCCAAAATCCCACGCCCGAAAACCGCGTTTATGCCCCTCCTGCTTTACACTTGCTTTACATCAACTTTACACGGGCTTGACACCTTTGCGATGATGCATTCCCGAATTTTCCCGACGATCTCCAGCGTGAGGTGGACATCGGCGAGGCGGAAGATGCGCCAGCCGGAGAGGGTGGCCTCGTTGTATTTTTCCATGTCGGCAATGAAGCCGGTGGCGCGGTTGTGGCGGCCTTGGAGCCAGATTCCGCCTTCAATCTCGATGAGTGTGCGCGAGGGGAGGTGGGCGAAATCCGCGCGCCATTTGCGTTTCGGCTGGAATTGGAACTCGCTGACGAGTTCTGGGCCGTTAATGGCGTGCCAAAGGAGTTCGAAGCGGCGCTCGAGCTTGGAAGCTTTGCCACGGTAACGGAGTCGATGGCGCGTGATGGTCACGCACACGCTCGGTGAGTCAACTTGGGTTTGGGTTTGCTCGCCGATACCGTAAGCCCGGGGTCGCTTGGGAAGACGGAGAGCCACACCTCGCGGCGGATTTTGGCGAGCGGGCCGAGTTTGCTCAAGAGGCGGTTGGCACGGCCGACTTTGTGCCCGTGGTAGGTGTGGGAACCCTGTTTCATGTTATCGAGTGCGGCTGCGAAGGTATTCTTCGAGGTCGGCCTTGGTAGTTGGTTTTGATTTCAGAGGAGTTTGGGTTGTCTTGGGTCGTCGATGGTCGTCTCGATTTCGTCGGTGATGGATTGCGAAATGCGCGAGGTGACCTTGAGCTTGGTGGGGTTGTAGGAGCGATCGAATGTGACCTTGAAGGCGATGGAGAACTTGCCGTCCTCGTCGGCGGAATCCTCTGCATCGGCGTGGTGGGCGGCGAGGAGTTCTGTGATCGCAGAGAGAGCAGCGGATTGTTCGGGATTTGCGGGATGCTTGGTGAGTTCGAGTGTGGCGTTCATTGTTTGAATTGAAGTTGGGTTTTGAGGGTCTCGATGATTGAGGTGACGGGTTGGAAATCGCGGAGGATGGCCGAAACTTGCTGGGTTGATCGGGTGGTGAGCCAATCGACGCCGCCGATTGTGTTCCACCAGGCGCTGAGGCGGTTGATCGAAGGGATGTGGGTGAGCACGCCTTGTTCTGCTTGTGGGGCGGCGAGGCGTTCGGCTGGGACGACTTCGCCTCGCACGATCGAGACGCGGAGGCGGCGGGAGGTGAGGCGGTCGTCGGGGGATGCGGCGCGCTCGAGCCACTCGCGTTGTTCGCTTGGGCGCAGGCGTGCGACGGCCTTGTGGTGTTCCCAGGAGAGGTGTTCGTTTCGTTGTTCCGTGGGGACGCGTCGGCTCACATAGGCGTAGTGGGTGAGAACGGCGCGGTCTATTCCTGTGGCATCATGGGCCGCCTTGTAGCGATTCTCAGGAATGCGCGACGGGTCGTTGCCGCCCTCGTCCTCCATGCCGGGGAGAAGAAGTTGTTTTTGGAACGTATTTTCGCCGTAGACGAGCCAGTCGCCGATGACGAAGGCAAGTGAGCGCATTGAGTTGCCGAGGCTCGGAGCGAGAGCGCTCCATTCGTCAAAGGAGAGATCGCGCTCGATGTGGAGGCCGGTCGATGAGGCGCTGACCTTCTGAGGTAGAGAGGGAGCTACGAGTGCGAGCGAGGTTTGGAGTGTTGGTTGGTTTTCTGTGTTCATAGATTTTCGTAGGATGATTGGCGACGGAGTTGGGCGTCGCGATATGCCTTGCGTGCTGTCAACGAGCGCATGGCGCGGCTGGGCAGGAGATCAAGGCGCTCGGTGAGTTCGACGCAGCGCTTGCTCACGGCAGCGCGGGTGACCTTGTGGCGCCCTGCAATGGAAACCATCGAGTCGCCGGCGTAAGAGAGCCCTGAGACGACGGCCAGGCATTCCACGGTAAGCGAGCGGTTCGGGAGCGTCAGGATTTCGCCGATCAAGCGACGCAGGACGTCCCAGAGCTGTTCGTTGGAGAAACCGCCCATGTCGAGGTGTGGCATGGGTTCGGCGGAATCTGGCGGCATGGTGGCCTCGCACGAAGCGGCCTTGGAGTTGGCGAAGTCGTCGTCCAAACCACAACCGTAAGCGGATCGTTCTTCGATGAGTGGCTTGTCGAGTCCTTGGGCGGCCAGAGTTTCGCGTTCGTTTGGCGTGAGGGTTCGCAGCCAGTCCTCGTATTCGCGGGTATAGGCTGCGTTGCGTGCGGATTGTTTATCGGAGTAGTTGGATGAGTTCATTTTTGGCTCCAGTTGCTGCAGATGCCCGCTTCCACTTCGATGGGGACGCGGGGAAGGATTTCGGCCATCGCTTCGACCATCGAGGCGCGCACGGTTTCGAGGACGGACTCGCCATCAGCCTCGTTGCATTCGACGATGACCTCGTCGTGCACGGTGCTGATGATCGAGGCCGAGTCTGGGAGGCGTGAGGCGATGAGCACCAAGGCGCGCTTCATACCGTCCGCGCAGCTTCCTTGCACGGGCGTGTTGACCAGTGCCGTGAAGCGTTGCCACTCGTCGGAGGATTCGGGGATAAGCCGTCTACGGCCAAGGATCGTGCGGACTTCGCGCACGCCCTTCTGCGCGTTCACGTGGCTCTCGCCATGCCATTGCCGGAGCGACCCGTAGGTGCGGAAGAACGCCTTGCGGATTTCCTGGGCTTCCTCGTCTGCGAGTTGCACGCCGTAAGATGAGGCGGCGTAGCGGACGAGACCCTTCGCGGATTGGCCGTAAAGCAAACCGAAATTTATCGCCTTCGAAAGCTGACGATCTTCCTTTGTCACTTGTTCCAATGGCTTTCCAAGAACGGTGGAGGCGGTGAGTTTGTGGAGGTCGTCGCCGCGCTTGTAGGCTTCGATCATCTTTTCTTCGCCTGCGATCACGGCGGCTGCGCGCAGTTCGATTTGCGAGTAATCGGCCACCACGAGGCACCTTCCCGCCGTTGCAACGAAGCACGCCCGGAGTTCTCCTCGGCCGATGTTTTGGAGGTTCGGAGATTTGCTGGAGAACCGTCCGGTATCCGTGCCCGTTGGCTCAAATCGGCCGTGAATGCGGTTGTTGGCCTCGATGCATTCGAGGAGGCTTTCGGCTTGCTGGGCAGATTTCTCGGCGGAGCGGAACGCGAGGATCTTCGGGATGATCGCTTCATCGTTCGATGCCTTGAGCGTTTCCTCGTTTGTGTTGGGCAGGTTGATGCCGACACGATTGAGGGCGTCGCGGAGTTGCTCCGGGCTCGCCACATTGAGTGTCGGCATTGAGAGCGCGGAGCGGATGTCGTCGCAGGCAGAGCGGGCGAGTGCTTTTGACCGGTCGCGGATTGAGCGCAGGAGGTCGGCATCTACCGACATGCCCGCTGCTTCCATGGCCACCACGACGGGAGTGAGTGCGAACTCAAGGTCGCGCACGGCCGCCAATTCGTCACCAGTCAGGAGGGCGTCCAATTTCACGGCAAGGTCATGGAGATGAGTCACATCACGGGCCGCGTATGCGAGCTGGTCGTCTGTGAGGAACATGCCGCCCCAGTCGGAGCGGGCGTGGTCGTTGCCCGGTGGAACGCCCAAGTAGCGCTCGAGACATTGGTCCAGGTTGTTGCCGGGCTTTGTGCCAGCCGAGAGGAGCCGTGCGGCCGTGAGCGTGCAGTAGATGCGCTTGGGCCGAATGCCGCACTTCACCGAGAGCCAGAGGAGGTCGAACTTCGCATTGTGGACGATCACCTCGACGGCTTCCAATGCGGAGCCGAGTTCGCCCAAGTCGTAGCCGGTTGCCTGGAGGTCGATCAGCCAAGGCGGGGAATTGAGAGTTTTGAGTGAGAGGAGGCGAATGTCGCCCCGCCATGGGTTGAGTGCGTCATTCTTTGCCGCTCCGTAGGTTTCGATGTCGAGAGCGATGGAGCCGGCTTTGCGGATGGCAGCAGCGATTTCGGGGAATCTTGCCGTATCGGACATCGTCATCCTGGTTACGGACGGCGCGGACGGCATTTTGCCTATACTCAGTCCCCCTATAAAAATATTTTTTTTAACAGTGCCTTCAGAATTTATTTTTTTTCCCCCGCGCAAGGGTTTCAGAAATGCGTCCGCGCCGTCCGTAAAATTGGATTCTTGTGGGATTGGAGAATTTTCGGATGTGACCATAAAAATGACGCGTTTGGTGCTTTCAGAGTGAGATGACCCGTCCGAGCCGTCCGAGGAGGAGCCTCTTGAGGGGTGGATGAAGCGGCGTTTGAGGGCGTCTGTGTCGAGAAAGGAGATGAAGATTCCGGGTGGTGTCATGGTGGATTGTTGTTTTCGATTTCGGTGAGGCAGATGCCCATGTAGCCGCGCTTCTGGGATGTGCCGCGTTTGATGTCGTTGCGTTTGGCGGCGCGGTGAATTTCCATCATGAGCGGGCCGAGGTTGCGTTCGGCTTGGGCTTTGGTGAGGGCGACCCAGCCGAGATGGGCGCAGTAGTTTTCGTATTCGGCGACGAGTTCATCGACGGTGAGCGATGCCTCTGGGTTGCGCACGATGCGTTGGGTAATGAAGGCACGGAGGGAGTCGCTTTCGGCAAGCATGTCATCGACGCGCTGTTGCTGTTCGTGGGTGAGCGGCCAGTTCTTGCCTTCGCGTGCGAATTCGGCGAGTCGGATACTTCCGAGGATGAACCAGTTGAGGATGCCGCTGCCCTCCTCGTTCATAAGAATCCGATCGAGGTCTGGGGTTGTTCTGGCCGGTTTTTTTACAAATGGAATAAGGAGGAGGCGGCGGTGCCAAGCGCTTTCATCGCCGTCGAGTTGGACGCGGAGGCGGTCGTTGCAGGTGATAAAGACGTTGTGGTCGCCGTTGAGTTGGCGTTTACGGCCGCCTTTGAATTCGAGCGTGAGCGGGTCGCCACCGGTGAGTGCCTTGATGACTTTTGCGCCGGAGCAGGATAGGAAATCGCCAGGGACGTCCGATCCGACGAGCAGGCTGACTTGGTCGAGATCGTCGAGCTCGAACCGTTCGCCGAGGAGACGCGTGCGGAGCTGTTTTAAGTTTTGGCTACCGATGATGTGGCCGATGATCCGTCCAATGGTTCCCTTGCCCGCACCGCCGAGGCCTGTGAGGATGAGAATTTTCTGCCAGTTGTTTCGTCCTGTCAGGTAGAGTCCGCCTGCGAGTTGGAGCAGAAATGCGTCCTCTTCGCTCATTGCGGCGTAGATGAGCTCGTTGAGAAATCGAGGGCAGTCGGCTTCCGGATCGAATGCAACCTGGCACTGGCTCAGACTGAAGTAGTGGGGCGAGAATCCATGAACTTGTGGAGGGTCGAAATCGAGATGGATCATGCAGTTCTTGAGATGGATGACATTCTCGAACTTGCGGAAGGGTTGGCGGCGCTCCGAGGCTGCACGCAGGATGGTAAGCATGTGCGCGATGCGTTCGCCATTGCGCCCGGTTTCCAAGAGCGGTTGGTTGAGACTGCGCGAGTATTCGAGCATCCAAGCGGATAGTTCTGCACGGATGGAGGCATCGGTTTGCCATACCCAGATTCCGCTATCCTGCTGATAGGAATAAAATTGATTGTTGTGGGGTTCGAAGATGACGAGGTTTTCGAAGGCGAATCTGGCGGTCCAATAGTGGGGATTGAAGTCGGTGACCTCGCGCTCGCCGTCCTTGCCCATGCGGAAGTAAAATGGAGAGCCGTTCTTCTCCTCAAGCGTCTCATCGGCACCTGTAAGGGGCTCCCCCCAAGGAGAGCGTAGGCCCTTTTTTTTGAGGGCCTCGGCTGCAAAAGCGCCGCGCAACTTCTTGCAGTGGCGATCGACGAGACTGGGCCGCTCGGCCTCGATCCACAGGAGCGCATCACTGAGGTTTCTATCGGCGCAGTGGGCGTGGAGGCATTTGAAGGCGTGGGAGTTCTCACCGGCGAAGATCACCGTCGAGCTATCGTTGTTCCTGTGGTCGCGTCCGCCATCGCCGTGGGTGTGCGCCCACGGACAACGCACTGCCCATTTGCCAGAGTCCGGATCGAGGCACTCGCCCAGAAGTCCGGCCTCGCGGAATACTGCCACAAGATCAAGAGTCTGGATGTCGCCCCGGAACGCCTCCGCTGAAGTGTTCTTGGCTTTTTTTGGCTTCCCGACCGGTTCAGGCAGTGGGAGCACTGTGGCTGCGGGGTTTTCAAAAGTGTCTGGATCGTAGGAAACGAAGCAGAGGCGGGTCTGTTCCTTGACTTGAGGGTCGTGCTTAAGGCCATGGATACGAGCGAAGTGCTCGACTGCTGTGCCCACGCTTTCCTCGTGCCGGAAGCCGTCGATCCGCAGAAGCACCTTCAAGCCGTCTCCACTCGGCGAGGTGAATGCGGCTGCCACATGAGGGTCAGCAATCACCTTGCGCCGCGCTTCGGCAAGGCTGCCGTTGAGTCCGTCGAAGTCGATTTGGAGAAGATTGCTGTGTTTGAGAAGGCGTTTTCTGTCGGCGGTCGTCCCGGATACACAGAACGCTGGGAGTTTCGTTTTTTCGCGGTCGTAGGCAGCCTTACCATCGCGTCTGAGGATGCGCCGAAGATTGTCGATTTCAGGCTGGAACTCTCCGGTTTTTATCGCCTCAAGGACGGATGCCACTGTGTCCACCGCCGGGCAGTCTGGCGACATGGCGTTCGGGAATGTCGTGACCTCTGCGGCGAACATCGAGGGGACGCTTTTTGGGGTCACTTTTTCTTGGAGAATGACCCCGGTCACCGCGTTGGGGTCATTTTGGCGTTCAAGAATGACCCCATGTGATTTGGCGGGGTCACTTTTTGGGGTCACTTTTTCTTGGAGAATGACCCCGGTCATCGCGTTGGGGTCATTTTGACGTTCAAGAATGACCCCATGTGATTTGGTGGGGTCACTTTTTTGGGTCACTTTTTCTTGAAGAATGACCCCAGTCGCCGCGTTGGGGTCATTTAACGGACGAGTCCACTTCTCCAATCGGCATCGTCTCTTTACGGTATCGTATGGAACGGCGAGGCGATCTGCCAAAATTCTGAGCGATCCCTCACCACGCTCATAGGCCGTCCTGACCTGTGAGAGATCCCTCATTGTTGAGATCTCTTTTTGTGCTCAGATGCCAGGCACGTTAAATTCTCCAGAAATCCCGTATATGCGAGATAGGCCAGATGGGCATAGTCCGGTTGTTGGTCGCTCTTTTTGGACGATTGTTGCGGAGCCAAGTTTCTCCAACCGTGACGGTGGGCTCTCGCTTTTACGGTGTCGGCCTTGATACCAAACATCTCTCCAACCAATTTTGGGCTGCGCAGTTCGAGATATGCCTCGCGAACTTTTTTCCAGTCAGGTTTTCTCGACGGGCTTTGATCTGTTGTTTTGTTGGCTAACACGGGTGATGGCATTGTTGAGATGGGTATTCTTTGATTTTGGCTGCTCTGACCTTCGAGAGATCCCTCATACGATCCCTTCAAATGTGAGTTGTGGGACGCCCAAGCTGGCGGCGGCCTGCTCCTGTGCGGCGTGGCGATCTCCGCGCTCCAGCCGTCCGGGAGGTATGGCAGCCACGGGTGTGGATTGGGTTCTCGGGTATCGATGAGGACGGTCATTTTGAGTTGGCGTGGAAGTTGGCTGCGGCGCGGCTAACGAAGACGCCCCGGAACCAGTCTTTGAGATGAAGTCCGGGAAGTGTGCGAACGCGCGAGATGGCGACATAGGCCTGGCCGGGCTCGCGGGCGGCTCGCACGTCGATGAGTGCGGAGTCGAGGGTAAGGCCCTGGGATTTGTGGATCGTGATCGCGTAGGCGAGACGGAGTGGGAGTTGGACGAAGGTGGCGCTGCGGGGGTCTCGTGGATCAAATTGCCACTTGAAGGGTTCGACTCGAATCAACCGGTCGGCGGATTCGACGACGACCGAACCGCCCGAGAGATCAACCACGGTGCCGGTTTGGCCGTTGACGAACGAGCCGTCGGGCGCGTTGACGGTGAACATGACATTTGCGTGGCGCTTGAGGACGAGGATCGATGGGGTAAGGAGATTCTGGACGAGGAATTGGCGATGGGTCTCGGAGCCGGAGAGGTCGGCATTGAAGACGCGGGGCTCGGATTCGATGGATTCGAGCCGGTAGGCATTCCATTTATCGACCATCGCGTTGTGGGTGAGGAGGCGTGTGAGGTTCGCATCGGGAAATCTGGCGACGCGAGGTTGGAGGAGAGCGGCTGTGGCGTGGCTAATGCGGCCAGTGCGAACTTCGGCGAGGGCTTGGATGAAAGCGGGATCGTCTTGGCGGTGAACTTTGGTGAGTTCGACAACATGGAATCCAGCGTCCTGCCATGAGCGGGATTGGAAGGCCCAGTCGTGGTCGCCATTGGAGGCTCGCGAGATTGTTGGGAGCTGCATGAAGTCGCCCGTGACAATCACCTGGATGCCTCCAAATGGTCGGTCGTCTCGGCGGAGTGTTCTGGCGAGATGGTCGAGGAAATCGAGGGTGCGCCCGGCGAGCATGCTCACCTCGTCGATGATGAGCGTGCGGCAGGAGCGAATGCGGTCGAACCCGGCGCGAACTCCCCGGCGGCTATCGCGCACGAGTTTCGCCATGCAGTCCTCGTCGGACTCGCCTTCGCCCGGGCCGAGCATCATGCCGCTCCATCGGTGGATGGTGAGTCCACCGAGGTTGAGGGCGGCAATGCCCGTCGAGGCTGTCACGGAGAAGGATGCAGGATCGCGGGAAACGATTTCCCGGATGAGATGGGTCTTCCCCGTGCCGCCTGCGCCGGTGAGCATGATGTTCTCACCGGCTGCGACGAGCATACTGAAGCGCTCGGGCGCTGGAATCATTGCAGGAGCAGGGTCGCGAGGGTTGATCCAAGAACCAGGCCGATTGCGAGTCCCAGAAAGAACCAGGGCCAGTGGTGGCGTCGGCGGTTCGGGCGGATCGGACCGGTCGGGACGAGATGGCTCTTACGCCAAACGCCGCGTTCGGGGATGAGGAGGACGGGCTGCGTCATTTGGCCTCCTCCCTCGTGCCCTCGATCGGGCAGTAGCCTTTGATGAATGTCCAGAGGTTGCGGATATTCACAAACGCGTTCCAGTAGGCTGGCAGTTGTTCGCGAGGCCAAAGTTTCGGCATCACGGGCACGGGTTCGGTGGAGCCAATGACAAGCGAAACGATATCACGGGGTTGTTTCCCCTCGCCGGAGTGGAGAATTGCTTGCCGGTAGGCTTCGAGCTGGAGCGGCCAAGTTTCGTAGAACCCGGGTTTGATCGTGCCCTTGGGATCGCGTTTGATGCGCTGGGTTTTGAAATCGACAACCGCCCACTCGCCAGTTGATCGGAGTTTGGCTACGAGATCGACCGTGCCTGCGTAGCCGAACTCGTGGTGCGCGACGACTGTTTCCACCTTGTCGATGCGTTCGACATCGGCGTCGAACCACTCGCGAACCGGATCGAACAAGACGCGAACCTCGTCGTTCTCAGGAAGAGCGGCCGACTGGGCATAGACCTCGCAGGCGGCGTGGATGCGGCTGCCGAGGTCGGCGGCTTTTGTTACCTGCTCGCCCATGTCGTAAACAACGCGGCGTGCAAACTCGTCGTCGGTCTCCTTGTCCAAGCGGGGCAGGGTGAGCGCGGCGAGGATGCCCTGCTCGACGCGCCAGGCATCGAGTCCGGGCTTGGCGAGCACGCTGATGATGTTGGTCACCGAGGGATAGGCTCCCGATTTGCGGGCGTCTCGGAGTGTGACAGGGCGAAGCCCCGAGCCGTCTGCACGCTCGACCTCGTGATAAGGCGTGCGGTCCGGCAGATACCAATGGGAGGCGCTTTCGCGTTTGATGAGGATCATGGTCTTTAGAACGCTTGGTTTTCCATCGGGATATTGTCCTCTTCCGCGAGTTCAGCCTGTGCCGCTTCCAGTGCGGTGATGAGGCGCTTGTCGTCAGCTGTCTTTTTCGGTGCCGCATGAGCCGTGGGTAACCATCTGTCGACAAGAGCCACCACCGAAACCCGGTCGAGATCCGCAAGGGTGAGCCCTTTGTGTTTGCCGACATGAATCTTAGTCTGTCTCCAGGAGTCGTTCGAGTTGTCTCCAAGGTTGCCAGGCGCTTGCTCGGCGCGCCGGAATTCGGCGTCCTTTGGCTTTTGCTCGCGATCTTTCACGCGGATGTAGCGCCCGCTGGGTGTCATGGGCTTTCCCGTCCGATCTGGTCGGATGAGGGCGATATTCGAGTAAGTTTGCCCATCGCGGCCTTCTTCCTGCACGATCGTGACTTCAGCGGTGCGTCCGATGAGGTCTTCGGTTTCGAGTTCGCCTTCCTCGGCGGATGTCAGTGCGCGGCCGAACCACTTGCGGAGGAACTGCGCAAAGGCGGCTTTTTCGTGGAGCGATGGCGTGAAATTGCGGCTCCAGATGCAATAGGGCGCTCCATCATCGCGAAGGAGTGGCGACTCGAAGACGAGCCGGAAGTGGTCCTTCGGCCCGTAGGCAGTTTCGATGGCTTTGAGCGGTGTCACATCGACGCAGACGACTTGGCCTGCAAATTCGGGACATGGTTCATAGGATTGGGATTTTTTTGTCAGTTTCATTGATTGTTTGTGCATAGCCGCAGTTGAACTTTCCCGCCCGGGTGCGGCCAAATCCCGGTGGGCAAAATCAACGGGCGGGGAATTCCTTAAAAAGGTCGGATTTGGCACACGCCGCCGAGTCCTCCCCAGATGTGCTTATGTCGCGGAGTTGGGCCGCGCGGGGCGAGGCGTAGCCAGAGCGTTTTTCCATCCAAATCCGCACATCGGAGGGATCGAAGCGCACGAGCCCTCCGAGTTTGATGGTGGGCATACCTTCTTTGCGGAGCTCAAAAATCTGGCGCTCCGTGCAGCGCAGAAAGCGTGACATGTCGGTCGTTGTCCAAAGTGGCGGAACTTCTGGAATGATGTTGAGAGTTTCGGGTGTGTTCATTTTCCTGTGTGCGCTGTCAACCCGGGGTTCGAGTCCTCGCGCTATAGGAAAGGGTGGACATGTCCAAAAACGGCCCTAAAAAAAACACTCTGCGTAGAGGAAAAAACTTAATTTCTCCTACTTGCTCTCAACTGGACGTGTCCAGACATGTCCACCCTCCCGCGAGTGTCTTAAATCGCGTATCAAACATAATACGTATGGTTTAAGACGAATTACGGGCTTTCTTGCGTGTTCAGGTTGAATTTACGCCGAAAATGTCACAATCCTCCCGTATGGCATGACACGATTTGAAGGCACTCCTTATACTGGATTTCTATGCCTGCTATTCAGCCCACATTTTTTAGCCGTCCGGAAATGCTTCAGAGGATGAAGGTATCGAGTCTTCATCAGCTTTTTGAGCCTTTTGAAACCTATCTCAAATCCCGGGGAATTGTTTTTCCCATCTCGTTCGACAACGAGATCAATAAAGTGATGCTTGCGGAGGTGCTGGCTTCACACCGCTGTGATACCCCTCCCGAACTCGTGGAGCAATTGGAGTTGGTCGCCCTGCTTGCAAGTTCGAGCACCGTTCAGCAGTTGGAACTCGATTGCGATGATGTTTTGGCAAGGCTTCGCACGGCCGACGATTCGCCAGCCGACATAGCAGTGAAGTTGCTCAAAAGCGCTCCGGAGCTGGCATGGCGAGAGTTCGACAGACAGGCCCTCAATTGCCGAAGGTCGTTCACATCATACCATCCGATGGCGAACAGGCGGTTTCTTGGAGTGAACGACAAAAATGTCGCCACCCTTGAATCTCTCCTCAGGCCTTGGTTCGGCAAAAACGCGAGGTCGAATTGGTGTAAAATCCGCCCTCATGAGGATGCCGACAGTATCACATTCATGATCCGCCATGGAGACCTGCTCGCTCGTATCAGCGCGCTCAATGACGATGGGTCGATCCACAGCCATCTCCTGCGCCCAGAGCGCTTCGACATCGTGCGCTACCTCAAGGCCACACAAGAGTGGCAGTTGGCGGGGATAGGCGCGCGCATCCAGAGCGAATACCGGTATGCTTTTAGCGAGGTCTTTTACGGCAACGGATCCGCGCTCGTTTGCTCCCAACGCTATTCGCTCGCGCCACTTCTTGACGGCAGTTCCTGCCTCAACTGCCACACTCGCGGAGCCATTGCCCATGTGGCATTGAAGTCGGTTACGATGATGAGGCCGAACAAGCAGAAAGTCACCATCACTGGGGGCAATGTTTTTGATGAAATCGGCTCTCAATCAAAACCGATTCGTATCCTCGAGGCCACCCTCGCTATCAAGTTGGTAGGGCGCCGGCAACCCGTGAGTGTGACCATCAATGAGGAACGCGAAACGATCAAAATCAGCACGAACATCGCCGCCGTTTTTGAGTGGCTCGAAGATGCGGGCTTTTGCGTGGAGGGGCAATACCAAGATGACCTTTTGGCGACTGCTTGATGAGCGTGGATCAAACGGCTTTGCCGCCGCTGATCTGCATTTGCATCTCGGCGAGGACTGGAAAACCGCGCCAGTTCAAAAGGCGCGGCGCATGGCGGATTTTATCGACGATCCGCTGAATCCCGCATCAGCGCTCACTGTGCTCGAGGAACAGAGTGGAAAAATCTTCGTCACATCCGAGAGTCATCCCCTCCGTGCCATAGAAGTCAGCCCGGAGGAGGTCGAACTCTGGGTTCCGGATTGGCGGAAGATTTCCGAACAACTCAGCTCGGCCCTGGGGTTCTTTCCCTGTGAGCCAATGGGGGATGGGACGACTCGACAGATCGGCAACATCCATTCGCGGAAACTGGCCTCACGTCCCGTATTCCTCCACATTCCAACAGGCGGAAACGCTGATTGCATGAGCCCGCTCAACGAAATGGCGACCATGCCCTCAAGCGTGTTGTTTCTGCTCTCCCAGCAGCGCATCACCCCCGCGATCCATGCCCTTGCACATGAGCGCGGAATCATGCTCGACAGCGTGATCGAGCGCCTTGCCGCACCTGATTCCGCTAGCATTCAAATCCGAACGAGGCTCAGCTCCAGATCACACAAATCCACCACAGCTCGCAATCTCATCGACCCGATCCTGGATGTCCAAACCGACTGGCGCTGGCAGAAACTCAAAATCACCCTCGATCCTACAGGCAGGATCACCGCTGCATACGGCAAGCAGCGCCAGTCTCATATATTCACCAAAGCCAATAAAACCGGCACATGCCGCCACGTTGAGATTCTCGCAACGATGGTCGTTCACGGCGCGTGGGAACCATCCAGAACACACTCCGAGGCCGACAAGAAGGCGTTCAAGCGCCTTCAAGCCGAACTCCAAGCGATCCTCCCGCTACCAGGCGACCCGTTCCGAAAAGAAGGCGCTCAATTTCATCCCCTCTTTGAGCTCATTCTCCCAAAAGAACACTGGCGGGACTCGAACAAGGAGAACGAACTCGGATCGGAAGAGGATTGAAGGCGGTCTTTTCGAACTGGGGCTAACTGTGAGGGCAAAGACCCTCGAGGGCCTCGCGCCCCACTCGATCTTTGCTGAAAACTCTGTTCTACTTAGAGAGTGATTTGTCTTTGGGTTCCGAGGCTCTCGATGCCGAGTTCGATGGTGTCACCAGCTTTGAGGTATTGTGGCGGATTGAATCCGAGACCGACTCCGGCAGGGGTGCCGGTGGAAATGACATCGCCGGGCAGGAGCGTCATGAATTCGCTAACGTAGCTCACGAGGAAGGGGATTTTGAAAATGAGATTTGCGGTGGTGCCGTCCTGTTTGGTTTCCCCGTTGACCTTGAGCCAGAGGCGCAGGTTGTGTGGGTCGGGAATTTCGTCTGTTGTGGCCAGCCACGGACCCAGCGGGGCGAAGGTGTCGGCGCTTTTGCCTTTCACCCATTGGCCGCCGCGCTCGAGTTGCCAGGCGCGTTCGCTGTAGTCATTGTGGAGGACATACCCGGCGACATGAGCCATGGCATCAGACTCGGAGACGGAGCGGGTGGTTTTTCCGATCACCACGGCCAGCTCAACTTCCCAGTCGGTTTTTTCCGATCCGGCGGGAATGACGAGTCCATCGTTCGGGCCGGTGAGGGCGGTGGTGGATTTGAAGAAAATGATGGGTTCGGCCGGGACGGTCATGCCGCTTTCCTTCGCATGGTCGCTGTAATTGAGGCCGATGCAGATGATCTTGCTGGGCCGTGCAATCGGGCTTCCGAGGCGGGTTTCCGGTGCAACGACAGGCGCGGTGGCGGCGTGGCTTTCAATCCACGAGGAGAGGCGGTTCAATCCGTCGGATTCAAAGAAAGTCTCGTTGAAATCAGGGGTGCAGGCGGAAACATCGATGGAGGTTCCGTTGGAGAGAAGGACGCCCGGTTTTTCCGAGCCTTGGGTGCCGAATTTGATGAGTTTCATGGTGTGTTAGCGAAGAAGAGTGAAGCCGCCGTCGATGTCGTAGGCGGAACCAGTGATGAAGGCGGCTTTGTTCGAGCAGAGAAACGCGATGAGCGTGGCGATTTCCTCTGGTTCACCCATGCGGCCGATGGGTTGTCCCGCCGAGAGTTTGGCGAACATCTCAGCCTCCTGGCCGGGATAGTTTTTTGCGATGAATCCGTCCACAAACGGAGTGTGAACACGGGCCGGGCAAACGCAATTGCAACGAATGCCCTTGTCCACGAAATCCCGAGCGACCGAGAGGGTCATGGAAAACACGGCACCTTTCGACATGCTGTAGGCGAAGCGGTCGGGTATGCCGACTTTTGATGCGATGGAAGCCAGATTCACAATGCTCCCGCCGCCATTTTTCAGCATGATGGGAATGCCAAAGTGGAGGCAGTGGTAGGCTCCTCGCACGTTGATTTGGTAAAGACGGTCGAGGTCTTCGGGTGTGGTGTTGAGCACATTGCCGATATGGGCGATGCCCGCGTTGTTCACCAGCACATCGAGCCTGGGAAGACCTGCAAAGGCGGTGCGGACGGACTCGGTGTTCGAGACATCCACAGTCTGGATCGCCCCCGTGCCTCCAGCCTTTTGAAGGAGGCTCAGCGTCTCCCCGGCTGCTTCGGCGGAGAGTTCAAAAATGCGGACATCGTATCCATCGGAAGCGAGTTGGAGGGCGGTGGCTCGGCCGATGCCGGATCCAGCTCCAGTGACGACGGCGATTGCTTTTTCAGTTTGGGATGTCATGGGATGCGGTAGATTTTTTTAGCGTTGGTGGTGAGGATTTGGAAGCGCTCAGCTTCTGTCAGTCCGCTCAACAATTCGCGGGTGATGGTTGACCAGGCGAGGAGTCCGTCGCCCAGATTGACGACAGGCCAGTCGCCACCCCAGACGAGACGGGTAGCACCGAAGGCGTCGAGCATCGTGTCCGTGTAGGGCCTCAGGCCTTGGGCATTCCTTAGTGGAGTGGGCGCGTAGGCGCTGATACCGGAGATTTTGCCGTTCACGTTCGGCTCGGCGGCGAGGGCGCGGATAGCTTTTTGCCACGCGAGGAATCCCTCGCCGGCGGGGGCATCGTTTTGCGCGATATCGGGAACTCCACAGTGGTCGAGGATGAAAGTTGTCTGCGGGCAGGCGCGCACGAGTTTGAGGGCGATCGGGAGTTGCCGCTGGAGAACGCAGAGATCGAAAGTGAGTCCGAGTCCGCTGAGGCGATTCACATTTTCGCGGAAGCGGGAGGTTTGGGAGAGTTCGTCGGGCTGCGTGTGTATGACGCGACGGATACCGGTGAGGCGGGGATGGGCGATCGCATCGAGGCTCCGCTCGAAATCTGGCGACTCGGGCCGAGCCGCTGCCACGACGGCTTGGATGAACGAGCCGGGCTGTTCTGCAAGGGCGCAAAAATAGCGGGCCTCGTCGGCGGATTCTTCGCAATCGACCTCCATAAAAACCCCGGCTTGGATGCCGGAGTCATGCGAGGCGTTTTGGTAGTCCGAGAGATCGAATCGCCCAGAGAGGGCGGGTAAACCCTTTGTCCATTCGTAGGTGAAGCGGTCTGGCTCGAGGAGGTGGATATGTGTGTCGATCATGAGGAGGGTCTTGCGGATTGGGTTATTTTAATTCACAGGAGGTTCCCGGCAGCTGGGGAGTCGAGTAGCGCGCCCCAATAATACGAACTGGTTCGGTGAAGCGGTCCTGCAAGTGAGGGATGTGCTCGAGGAAGATCGCTTCGTGGTCGAGGGCGATGTGATTGAAGAGCACGAGGTGCTGATGGATTTGGCCCATGTCGCCGACATGCGGGATCACGGGAATACCGAATTTTTTGGCAAGGAGGCTGATGACCAAAAACTCGCTCACGCCCGCCACGCGGACGGCATCGACCTGGCAGATGGCCATAGCTCCGGCTTGGAGATAGTTTTTAAAAAGAATCCGGTTTGGCACATGCTCGCCGGCGGCAACCTTCACGGGGGCGATGGCCTCGGCAATGGTGCGGTGGCCGAGAACATCGTCGGGGTGCGTGGGTTCCTCGAGCCAGAAGAGGTCCAGGTCGCGGGTGGCTTCGGAGAAGGTGATGGATTGGTCGATCGTCCATTGCTGGTTGGCATCGACCATGAGACGCACGGAATCGCCAGCAGCCTCGCGCACGATGCGTGCGCGGCGCACATCGCGGGCGATGTCCGGCGAGCCGACCTTCAGTTTCATAGCCGTGAATCCCTCTGCGGCGGACTTGGCGACATTGCTGGCCACTTGCTCATCGCTGTAGTTGAACCAGCCAATCGAGGTGTCGTAACCGGGGTAGCCGGCTTCCAAAATGCCTTCGCGGAGGTGGCGGGTGGCGCGGGGTGTTTCAATCAAGGCGCGTGCTTCGTCGAGGGAGAGGGCGTCGGTGACATACGAAAAATCCAGCGTGGCGAGGAGTTCGTCAGCGGAGAGGTCCAGCAGGAGCTTCCAAAGCGGCACGCCGCGCTTGCGGGCCCAGAGGTCCCAGCAGGCGTTCGTCACCGAAGCGAGAGCAAGGTGCACAAGGCCCTTGTGCGGTCCGAGCCAGCGAAATTGCTGCTCGTCGGAGAGCTTGCGCTGGAATTCGCCGAAGCCGGCCATGACCTCCTCGATGTCGCGGCCGACAAGTTGCCGAGCGTAAAATTCCGCTGCGCGGCACACCAGTTCATTTCCCTCACCGAGGGTGAATGCAAGGCCCGTGCCGATGAGGACAGAGTCGTCGTGCAGCAGCGTGGCGGCGTAAGAGTAAACGGGATCGCGGTGAATGGCGTCGCTCCCATGGCCCGCTCCAATCGGGAAGCGGGCGTCGCGGGTGGTGATCTTTTTAATCATAGTAAAAAAATTAGCGCCGATAGCCGAGTTCCGCGCCGCCGGTGACATGCATGAGGTGGCCGGTGACGAAGCGGGCTTTTTCGGAAAGGAGATAGACAGAGGCCTCGGCAATGACATCGCCCTCGGGGCAAAATCCGAGGGGGTGGATTTCATCGAGATAGCGCGAGATGCCGGCGGGATCGGGTTGCTCGGAGGCCCACTGGCGGAGCATCGGAGTCCAGACGCCAGCAGGGCACACGGCGTTCACCCGGATGCCGTGGACGGCGTAGTCGAGGGCCATCGATTTGGTGAGGGCGTTCATCGCGCCTTTGGTGGCCGAGTAGGCGGCGTGGATTTCCTGCCCGATCTCACCGACCAGGCTGCTGGTGTTCAGAATGCATCCGCGCGAGGCTTTGAGGGCCTCGAAGCCATGCTTCGCAGTCCAGTAAACGCCCTTCACATTGATGGCAAAAAGGCGATCCCACTCCTCCTCGGTGGTTTCGTGCAAGGTGGCAGACGGCGAGGCGATCCCGGCATTGTTGTGAATCGCGTCGAGGCGGCCGAACTGGGCGAGAATCTCGTCGATCGCAGCGGACACCTGCGTTCCGCTGGAAACATCGCACCCGAGCCCGAGGTGGTTTTCACCAAGCGACTGTGCGGCCTGTTGGGCCTCTTTCAAATCCGGACAACAAATGGCCACCCTCGCCCCCTCGCGGGCGTAGGCCTTGGCACACTCGAAGCCTATTCCCGCCGAGCCGCCTGTAAGAAAAATGGTTTTGTTGATTAAAAGTCCGGGCATGTTTTCTAGATTTTGCTGTTTTCTCAGTCGAGATGCATGACCTGCTCCATGCCGAGCCATTGGCTACCCTTAGGGGTGCCGGGCAGGCGAATCTGGTAGGCGTCGGTAATCGGCCACCATTTGTTTTTGGTGGTGGGATCGTTTCCAATGGAGGCGAAATCCGCCTTGGGGTTCGTCCCGGTGTATTCAAAATGGCTCACGAGAAGACGCTTCCCCGCGATCTCGGTGACATAGATGTTGAAATTTCGAATGTTCGCCTTGGCAATAGCCGCGCGGACTTCCGGCCAGACATTGGCGTGGAGTTCGCGGTATTCCTTCTCCTTCTCTGGGCGGAGTTCGATGATGGAGCCGTAGTATTTCACCTTCACCTTCGCAGCGTCTTCGGGTGTCGGGTTGGTAGGACCGTGGATGGGTTCGGTTTTTGGCATGGTCTGGCAGGCACTCAGGGCAAGGCCAAGAGCGATGGGCAGGAGGCTGGTTTTTTTCATGAGTGTAGGGGTCAGCGGTCAGCGGAAGACGATGTAAAGGGCCACGAAAGTAACGACCACGAGTCCCGACATCAGGCGATAGTCGGAAAATCCGGATCCGCAGCGCTGGCGGATCGGTTCGGACCATGTTTCCCAGATGAGCGGCTTGGCCTCCTCCTTCAGCGGTTCGGGGAAAATGTAAGCACAGGCGGCCATGATGGCGATGCAGAGCACACACAATAAAAAGGCTATAAGCATGTAGTCGCCGCGATAGATGCCAGTCCAATCAAGGACGAGGATACACGCCCCGATAATCATCCCAGTGACAAGCGTGGTGAACGCCGCCTTGCCGGCAGGGCGCGACCAGAAGACGCCGACCAGGAAGACAGCTGTGATCGGCGGCGCCACAAAAGTGATGAGCTTGTTGATGCCCTCAAAAATCGTGGTGTAGTGGCCGAAGAGCGGGGACGAGGCGATCGCGAGGAATGTTCCAAAAACCGTCGTCCATTTGCCAATGCGGACGAGTGAGTGGTCGGAGAGGTCCGGCTTGTAGCGCTTAAAGATATCGTAGGCGACCAGCGTGGCGGTGGAGTTCAGCGCCGCCGAGCAGGTTTGCATCGCGGCGGCCAGCATCGCGGCGGCAACCAAGCCTTTGAGCCCTACAGGAAGCAGGTTCATGATGAGGAAGGTGAAGGTGTCCGCTGCCGTTTGAGGAGCGGCTCCGCCAAATGCCCCCTTCTGCACCAACGCCACACACATCACTCCGGGAAGCACAAACAGGAAGACGGGCCAGATTTTCAGGAAGGCGCAGAAAAGCGGGCCCAGCCGAGCATGTTTCTCATCCTTTGCCGCCAACACGCGCTGGACGATCGTCTGGTCGCAACACCAATACCAGATGCCTATGACAGGGTAGCCGAGCAGGATCGAATACCAAGCCAGGCCCGACGGGTCGCTCGAATCCCGCACCATACCAAGGAAATTTCCCGTCCCCCAGTCCACGCCGCTCCCAGGGATTTTGGAAAGTGGATGGGGGTTTGTGGCCAGCGTGCGGGCCATTTCATGCCATCCGCCCACCTCGATGTAGGCGACGACCGCAATCACCAAGGCTCCAAGGAGGAGGAGCACTGTTTGCACACTCTCGGTCCAAACCACGGCCAACAAACCGCCATACATGGTGTAGGCGCCTGTGAGCAGACCAAGAATCGTGATGAAAAGCAGCAGGGCATCTATCCCCAAAATTGTCGCTCCGGGCGGCAAGCCAAGGATGCCCCTCATCACCCATGCGGCTGTGTAAAGTGCCACGCCCATGTGGATCACAATCGCGGAGAAGAGTGAAACCACCGAGAGCACATCGCGGCAGCCGCGATTGAAGCGGCGCTCAAGAAAATCTGGAAGCGTGGCCACACGCGAACGCAGGTAGAGCGGCGCAAAGAACAGCGAGAGCAGGATGAGGGTGCATCCGGCCATCCACTCGAAATTTCCAAAGACGAGACCATATTTGTAGGCCGCCTCTGCCAAGCTCACCAGGTGAACCGTAGAAATATTCGCGGCGAACATCGCCAAGCCGATGACCGGCCAACCCAGCGTGTTTCCGGCCAGAAAGTAGTGGCCGCTCTCCCCGCCCGTTTCGCCTTTGCGGTGGATGAAGCCTGCGGCCACACCGAGGCCGACTACGGCGAGAAGGTAAATGGCGATGATGGTCCAGTCGATCGTTGTCATATGAGGGTTTTGCGTGGTTCTTTAGAAGGTTTGGACATGCGTGCCGATCATGACGATTTCAGATGGGAAGTATCCTGGGTGCAGGCACGGTCGAGGTGCACATACCCGCCGTCTACGTAAACCAACTGGCCGGTGGTGTGCGAGGATTTCGGCGAGGCGAGGAAGGCGACGGTGTCTGCGATTTCTTGAACCGTGGTCGTGCGCCGCTCAAGCGGAATCGTTTTGTTGAGTTGCTCCCGCGCGGCGGCGGGGTCGGGGGCTTGGTCCAGCCAGCGTTCGTAGAGCGGCGTGATGACCTCGGCGGGAATGAGGCAATTCACGCGGATGCCATATTTTGCCAGATCGAGCGCCCATTCGCGGGTGAGGGCGTTCATGGCGCCCTTGCTGGCGGCGTATCCGCTCGTGCCGCCCTGGCCGGTAACTGAGCACTTCGACCCGATGTTGATGATGACTCCGCGCGAGGCGATGAGGTGGTCGAGTGCGTGGTGAACAAGGGCGAAGCAGGGAACGAGGTTTTTCTCGAGGGAGGCGAGGAATTCTGCTGCGCTGTGACGAAGTCCGACCGCATCGTTGCCCCCGGCGTTGTTGATGATGCCGTCGATTCGGCCATGCGCGGCCACAATGTCCTCAACGGCTTTCTTGAGCGAATCCTCATCGGTCATTTCCACGGCATAGGATTCCACGCGGTGCCCCTTAGCGGCCTGCTCGTGGATGATATCAGCGGCCTCCTGCGCGTTGCGCCCAAGAATGCACGCAATGGCGCCCTCTTCCGCGAGGGTTCGAGTGATTCCTGCGCCAATTCCCTTGGCGCCACCGGTGACGAGGATGACTTTATTGGTAAGCTGAAGGTTCATTGATAGGTGGGGTGGCAGGTGGGACCGATGGATTCGAAATGTTTGTAGCCGAGGACGAATTCCTGGTGGCCGAGTGCCTCCGAGGCGGTGGGTTGGCCGTCGGCGACGCGGGCGATGAG